>ERZ857955.557-NODE-557-length-41906-cov-11.254904_pt1 | contig 41906 bp, 33 predicted proteins | sample MGYA00519956_ERZ857955 | MGnify/ENA primary metagenome ERZ857955 (study PRJEB31778, sample SAMEA3449378) | human gut metagenome | biome: human gut; feature: human-associated habitat; material: faeces | place: United Kingdom | collected 2010/2012 ...
GCTTCGTGCAGATTCTGGCCCCGGAGCTGAATGACCGTATGCTGGCGGATTTTCTCGATATGGAAAGTTCCCTCATCGTCAACCTGCACATCCAGTCGGTGGACCAGGTGAAGGCCATCAAGACGGTGAAGCGCAAGATCACCGACCTGGACCGCAGCAAGATCGAGGAACAGAAAAAGGCCGTCCGCGCCGGGTATGACATGGACATCATCCCGTCCGACCTTGCTACCTACGGGGCCGAGGCCAAGAAGCTGTTGCAGGACCTGCAAAGCCGCAACGAGCGGATGTTCCTGGTGACGTTTTTGGTGCTGAACACCGCGGACAATCCCCGCCAGCTGGGCAACAACATCTTCCAGGCGAGCTCCATCGCGCAGAAGTACAACTGCCAGCTGACCCGGCTGGACTTCCAGCAGGAAGAAGGCTTGATGTCCTCTCTGCCGCTGGGGCTGAACCAGGTGGAGATCCAGCGCGGGCTGACTACCAGCTCCACCGCCATCTTCGTGCCGTTCACGACCCAGGAGCTTTTTCAGAACGGCAAGGAGGCGCTGTACTACGGCATCAACGCCCTGTCCAACAACCTCATCATGGTGGACCGCAAACTGCTGAAAAACCCCAACGGCCTGATTCTGGGTACGCCGGGCAGCGGCAAATCCTTCAGCGCCAAGCGCGAGATCGCCAACTGCTTCCTGCTGACTTCGGATGATGTCATCATCTGCGACCCGGAGGCCGAGTACGCGCCGCTGGTGGAGCGCCTGCACGGGCAGGTCATCAAAATCTCGCCCACCTCCACCAACTACATCAACCCGATGGACCTGAACCTGGACTATTCGGACGATGAAAGCCCGCTGTCGCTGAAATCCGACTTCATCTTGTCGCTGTGCGAGCTGATCGTGGGCGGCAAGGACGGATTGCAGCCGGTACAGAAAACCATTATTGACCGCTGTGTGCGGCTGGTGTATCAGGACTACCTCAACGATCCGCGCCCGGAGAATATGCCCATTCTGGAGGATCTGTACGACCTGCTGCGGGCGCAGGAGGAAAAGGAAGCGCAGTACATCGCAACGGCGCTGGAAATCTACGTCACCGGCTCCCTCAATGTGTTCAACCATCGCAGCAATGTGGACATCAACAACCGCATTGTCTGCTATGACATCAAGGAGCTGGGCAAGCAGCTGAAAAAGATCGGTATGCTGGTGGTCCAGGACCAGGTGTGGAACCGTGTCACCATCAACCGGGCGGCCCGCAAGTCCACCCGCTACTACATCGACGAGATGCACCTGCTCTTGAAAGAGGAACAGACCGCCGCCTATACGGTGGAGATTTGGAAGCGGTTCCGTAAGTGGGGCGGCATTCCCACGGGCATCACGCAGAACGTGAAGGACCTGCTTTCTTCCCGCGAGGTGGAGAACATCTTTGAAAACTCCGACTTCGTGTATATGCTCAACCAGGCGGGCGGTGACCGGCAGATTTTGGCCCGGCAGCTGGGTATTTCCCCGCACCAGCTGTCCTATGTGACCCACTCCGGCGAGGGCGAGGGGCTGCTGTTCTATGGCTCCACCATCCTGCCCTTTGTGGACCACTTCCCCAAGAATACCGAACTGTATCGCATTATGACGACCAAACCCCAGGAAATGAAGGAGGCTGATGGACGATGAAACCCGAAATTCTGAATAATGACCACATGATGTTTCTGGACCGGGCGCTGGAAACCCAGCGCACCGCGCTCCTGACGGCGATGGCGGACGCCGTTTCCGAGTGCCGCGCGGCGGCGGACCAGGCCGCTGAACTGACCGAGACCGGCGAGACCGGACTGCTGCGGCTGGTGGAGATTCTGTGCGCCGCCAAGGTCCAGCGTGGGCAGGCCGGTGAGACCGTGCTGGAGGGCACCGAGGTCCAGATTTTGGCCGACGTGGTGGCCCAGCTCTATGCCTGCCTGACCGAGTGCCGCTTCGTGGGTCCGCTGGGGCTGGCGGCCTATGCGGAGCTTTCCAGCATGGCGGCCTCCCTCATGCTGGGGGAATGGTTTGATTAAGGAACCGCGCCTGCGCTTTACGGAGGAAGAACGGGCGGACCCGGCGCTGGAGAAGCCCATCCGCAAGGCGGAAAAGGCCGCCGCCAAAGCGGATAAGGCGCAGGCAAAAATCCCGAAAAAGCAGGTCAAGCGGGCCGAGGTGGACCCTAAGACCGGCAAGGTCACGACCAAGCTGGTGCTGGAGGATAAGCCCCGGCCGCCCTCCAAACTGTCCCATACGGTGCGGGACGCGCCGGGCAACGCGGTGGCGGGTAAGCTCCATCAGGAGATCCGCAAGACCGAGGACGATAACGTGGGCGTGGAGAGCGCCCACAAGTCCGAGGAAGCCGTAGAGACCGGCGTGCATCTGGTCCGGGAGGGCTACCGCAGCCACAAACTGAAACCTTACCGCAAGGCCGCCCAGGCCGAGCGGAAGCTGGAAAAGGCCAACATCGAGGCGCTGTTCCAGAAATCCGTCTATGAAAACCCTGCGGCAGCCAGTAATCCACTGTCCCGCTGGCAGCAGAAACAGCAAATCAAGAAACAGTACGCCGCCGCCAAACGGGCCGCACAGTCCGGCGGGAGCGCCGCCGGTGCCGCCCAAAAGACCGGCAAGGCGGCCAAGACGGTCAAGGAGAAAGCCCAGCAGGCCGGGACCTATGTGATGCGCCACAAAAAGGGCTTTGGCATCGTGCTGGCGATTTTCCTGCTGGTCTGCCTGCTGCTCAACACCATGTCCTCCTGTTCCATGATGGCGCAGAGCATCGGTTCGGCGATCTCCGGCACCACCTACCCCTCCGATGACCCGGAGCTGGTGGCGGTGGAGGCCGACTACGCCGCCAAGGAGGCCGCGCTGCAAGCCGAGATCGACAACATCGAGAGCAGCCACCCCGGCTACGACGAGTACCGCTATGACCTGGACATGATCGGCCACGACCCGCATGAGCTGGCGGCCTACCTGTCCGCTGTGCTGCAAGGTTACACGCGGGCAAGCGCCCAGGCGGAGTTGGAACGCATCTTCGCAGCCCAATACCAGCTGACGCTGACCGAGGAAGTGGAGGTGCGCTACCGCACCGAGACCCGGATCGACAGCGAGGGCAACAGCTATACGGTCGAGGTCCCCTACAACTACTACATCTTAAATGTGACCCTCACCAGCAAGCCCATATCTTCCGTGGCGTCGGAGCTGCTGACGCCGGATCAGCTGGAAATGTACCAGGTGTACCGGCAGACGCTGGGCAACAAGCCCCTGATCTTCGGCGGCGGGTCCGCCGACACCAGCGATTCCGAGAGTTTGGCCGGTGTGGAGTTTGTCAACGGCACCCGGCCCGGCAATCAGGCGGTGGTGGACATCGCCAAAAGCCAGGTGGGCAACGTGGGCGGCCAGCCCTATTGGAGCTGGTACGGCTTTAATTCCCGCGTGGAGTGGTGCGCTTGCTTCGTGTCCTGGTGTTACGGCCAGATGGGCCTTTCCGAGCCGCGCTTTGCCGCCTGCCAGTCCCAGGGCATCCCCTGGTTCCAGTCGCACGGACAATGGGGCGAGCGGGATTACGCCAACATCGCCCCCGGCGACGCCATCTTCTTCGATTGGGACCTGGACGGCAGCGCCGACCATGTGGGCATTGTTGTCGGCACCGATGGGAGCCGGGTCTACACCGTGGAGGGCAATTCCGGCGACGCCTGCAAAATCAAGAGTTATTCCTTGACCTACGAGTGCATCAAGGGCTACGGCTTGATGAATTGGTGATTTTTTGCGGAGGTATAAAAACTGAATATTGTATCCTTTGGGGGCGGCACGAACAGTGCCGCTCTTTTAGTTGGGCTTCATCAGCACGGGATTCCCGTTGACCTTATCACCTTTGCGGATACCGGGGCGGAACATCCCCACACCTATCAGTTCCTTGAAACTATGAACGAATGGCTTCGCGCCCACGGTATGCCGCCCATCACGGTGGTGGAAAAGATGGACCGCAACGGCAACCGCCTGACATTGGAAACAGAGTGTCTGCGATCCGGCACGCTTCCCTCCATTGCTTACGGGTTTAAGCGGTGTTCTCAGAAGCACAAGGTCGGGCCGCAGGAAAAGTTCTGTAACCACCACCCGCTGTGCCGCGCTGTGTGGCAGGCCGGGAACCGGGTCACACGGTTTATCGGCTACGATGCCGGGGAGCGGAAACGGTATGAACATTCCAGAAAATTCAATGAAGCGGACAAAAAATATGAGAACCGCTACCCGCTGATCGAGGATTGGCACTGGACGCGGGACGATTGTATTCGGGCGATCCAGGAGGCGGGTCTGCCTCTGCCCGGCAAATCGTCCTGCTTCTTCTGTCCCAGCATGAAGCGCGAGGAAATCGAAGCCCTGAAACGGCAGCACCCCGACCTGTACCGGCGGGCGCTTGCCATCGAAGAAAACGCGATGCCCCATCTCAAAACCGTCAAAGGTTTGGGGCGCAACTACGCTTGGAAAGAGCGATATGGAATGGAGTGATTTGACTATGGCTAAAAACAAAATCGAGCGCATCGACCAGGAGATTGCCAAAACCCGCGAGAAGATCGCGGAACAGCAGGAAAAGCTGAAAGACCTGGAAGCGCAGAAAACCGAGGCGGAGAACCTGGAGATCGTCCAGATGGTGCGCGCCCTGCGCATGACCCCGGCCCAGCTGTCCGCCATGCTGTCCGGCGGCATGGTGCCCGGCCGGGCGGCGGGTCCCGCTGATTCTGAACAGGAGGAAATGACCCATGAAGAATAAGAAGATTTTCAGAACCTTTGCCGCCCTTTGCACCTGCCTGATGCTGATGGGCGGCTTCTCTGTGACCGCCTTTGCCCAGGGCGCTGACCCTGCGCCGACGGCTACCCCTGCGGCGGACGCCACCAATGACAGCAACGTGGTGGTGGAGGAAACCGAGGACAGCCCCGCCCTGACCCCGGAGGGCAACGCCGCCCTGGTGGATGACTACGGCGGCAACAAGCAGCTCATCACCGTCACCACCAAGGCGGGCAACTACTTCTACATCCTCATCGACCGTGCCAACGAGGACAAGGAAACTGCCGTCCACTTCTTAAACCAGGTGGACGAGGCCGACTTGACGGCGCTGATGGAGGACGGCGAGACTGCGCAGGAAGCCCCTGCCGTCTGCAACTGCACCGAGAAGTGTGCCGCCGGTGCGGTGAATACGGCCTGCCCAGTGTGCGCTGTGAACATGGCGGAGTGTACGGGCCAGGAGCCGGAACCCACCCCTGACCCGGAGGTAGAAACCGAGCCGGAACAGGAACCGGCAGGGCTGAACCTGGCGATGCTGCTGGTGGTGCTGGCCGTGCTGGGCGGCATCGGTGCGCTGGTCTACTTCAAATTCATCAAGCAGAAGCCCAAGACCAAGGGCAGCGACAACCTGGATGATTATGACTACGGCGAGGACGAGGAACTCCCGGAGGATGAGACCTGGGAGACTGAGCCGGAGGATGCCGACGGGGGCGGCGACGAGGAAAGCGAGGACAAGACGGATTGACCCGCTTCACCGACAGCCCTTTTGAACCCATGATGACGCGCAGGCCGGAGGGCGGGAAGGCAGCTTCCCGTCCTCCCTCTTTATCTCCCGGCCACCCCTGTTATGGCTGCGGAACCTACCGCCCCGGCCAGCCCTGCGTGGGCTTTTGCCACAAAGAGCTGACTGCCTGGCTGCGTGAAAGGAGAAAAGCAAAATGAATGATTTGATTCAATTTCTCATTGTGTTCGACCTGATCTGCTTCGGCGTCTACTTTGGCGGCGACATCGTTTGCACGGCGCTCGCCAAAGTGCGCAAAAAACCGGGCCAGAAAGACCCCTATGAATTTGAAGTGGAGGACGAACCCGCTGAACCGCCTCTGTCCATTGAAGCCATCCGCCACTTGTTCCGCGGCGAGGTCCATGATTTTGTCCGAAACAAACTTCTGCCCAGCGGGCAGGAGACGCTTTACGCCCTGACCGAGCCGGAGCAGACAGCGGCCCGGTTCCTGTTCTGTGCCCTGATCGGCTATCTCAAAGAGGAAGCCCCGATGGATGAGCAGAGCTTCCCGATGGTGATGGAGATGCTGAACTATGCGGAGGACGCGAAAGAGGACGGCGACAAGGACGTGATCGACATTCTGATGGAGGAAACCGTCGCCCGGACCCGCCAGCGCGAGGAATATTTCAGCGATTACCGCCGCTACCAGCTCATGCAGGTGGATAAGGCGCGTGTGCTGCTGGCCTGCCGGGTCATTATCAACGACCTGCTGGGCGAGCTGTACCGCTATGATTACAACGTCGGTTATGACTGCCTTCTGGACGATGGCAACAGCGTTTCCAGAAAGCTGAAAAAATCCAACGAAGAAATGGAGGTTGAGGAAGATGCGCCTTGTGATCGCTGAGAAGCCCTCGGTGGCAAAATCCCTGGCCATCGTGCTGGGCGCTGCCACCCGCAAAGACGGCTACCTGGAGGGCGGCGGCTGGCTGGTGAGCTGGTGCCTGGGGCACCTGGCCGGGCTGGCGGACGCCGCCACCTACAACCCCGACTATGCCAAGTGGCGCTATGATGACCTGCCCATTTTGCCGGAGTCCTGGCGCTTCACCATCGCCAAGGACAAGCGGGATCAGTTCGACGTGCTGCGGACCCTGCTGCGGCGGGAGGACGTGACCGAGGTAGTCAACGCCTGCGACGCCGGGCGCGAGGGCGAGCTGATTTTCCGCACCGTCTACTGCCTGGCGGGCTGCCAGAAGCCCATGAAACGGCTGTGGATCAGCAGCATGGAGGATTCCGCCATCCGGGAGGGTTTTGCACACCTGCGCCCCGGCGCGGACTATGACGGGCTGCACCAGGCGGCCCTCTGCCGGGCCAAGGCCGACTGGCTGGTGGGTATCAACGCCACCCGGCTGTTTTCGGTGCTGTACCACCGCACCCTCAATATCGGGCGGGTCATGTCCCCGACGCTGGCCCTCATCGTCCAGCGGGAGGCCGAGATCGACGCCTTCAAGCCGGTGCCGTTCTATACCGTGGCGCTGGACCTGCCCGGTTTTACCGCTACCAGCGCCCGGATGGACAAGAAAGCCGATGCCGAACAGCTGAAAAATGCCTGTCAGGGTGTGGCCGCCACGGTCACACAGGTGGAGCGCAAAGACAAATCCGAGAAGCCGCCCGCCCTCTATGACCTGACCACCCTCCAGCGGGACGCCAACCGTCTGCTGGGGTTCACCGCCCAGCAGACATTGGACTATCTACAAAACCTCTATGAAAAGAAGCTATGCACCTATCCCCGGACGGACAGCCGCTACCTGACCTCCGACATGGCCGAGGGCCTGCCGGTGTTGGTGAATCTGGTCGCCAACGCCATGCTGTTCCGCAAAGGCATCGCCATTTCCTGCGATGCGGCGGCGGTCATCAACGACAAGAAAGTGACCGACCACCATGCGGTGATCCCTACCCGGAACATCCGGGAGGCTGACCTGTCCGCTCTGCCGGTGGGCGAACGGACCATTCTGGAGCTGGTGGCCCTGCGGCTGCTGTGTGCCGTGGCCCCTCTCTATATCTATGATGAAACTTCTGTCACGGTGGACTGCACCGGTGCGGAGTTTACCGCCAAAGGCCGCACGGTGAAGCAGCCTGGCTGGCGGGCGCTGGACGCCGCCTACCGAGCCAGCATGAAAAATGCGGAGCCGGACAAAGAGGCCGAGGACAAGGCCCTGCCAGAACTGACCGAGGGCCAGGAGCTGCCGGTCACGGGGGCCGCCGTCAAGGAGGGTAAGACCACCCCGCCCAAACACTTTACCGAGGACACGCTGCTTTCTGCGATGGAAACTGCCGGGAAGGACGATATGCCGGAGGACGCCGAGCGTAAAGGGCTGGGCACCCCCGCCACCCGCGCCGGGATTTTAGAGAAATTGGTCTCCTCCGGCTTTCTGGAACGCAAAAAGAGCAAGAAAACCGTGCAGCTTTTGCCGTCCCACGATGCCATTTCCCTGATTACCGTCCTGCCGGAGCAGCTTCAATCCCCGCTGCTGACCGCCGAATGGGAGTACCGGTTGGGCGAGATCGAGCGCGGCGAGCTGGCCCCGGAGGACTTCATGGCCGAGATCACCGCCATGCTGAAGGAGCTGGTGGGGACCTATCAGGTCATCAAGGGCAGCGAGTACCTGTTCACCCCGCCCCGTGAGGTGGTGGGAAAATGCCCCCGCTGCGGCGGTGAAATTGCAGAAATGCAAAAAGGCTTCTTCTGCCAGGACAAATCTTGCAAATTTGCAATCTGGAAAAACAGCAAGTGGTGGGCCGCCAAGCACAAGCAGCCCACCAAGGCCATCGTGTCGGCGCTGCTGAAAGATGGCCGCGCCCATGTGGCGGGGCTGTACTCCGAGAAAAGCGGCAAGACCTACGACGCCACCGTGGTGCTGGAGGACACCGGCCAGTACGTCAACTTCAAGCTGGACTTTGACCGGCAGAAAGGCGGCGGCAAATGAAACTGAGTTTGTATGAACAGGAAACGATTATCCTCTATAACCAGGCCGAGGCCACCGCCGAGGTCTATTCCCACGACCCGCGCCTGCTGGAAAAGCTGCGGCGGCTGGCGGAGAAGTACCCGAACCAGATCGTGAAAAAGGAGCGCCAGACCTTTACGGTGCCCAAACGCTGCGTATCGGTGCGGGAGCCTTACAGCGCCGAGCGGCGAAAGGCCGCCAGCGAGCGGGCCAAGGCCGCCGGGTACAAACCGCCTGTCCCTAAAGCGGGCGGCAAGTGAGTATGGGCGAGAGCGTCTTTGAAGTCGTAAAACAGTCCGTTACCGTCCGGGAGGCGGCGGAAATGTACGGCATTGCGGTGGGGCGCGGCGGTATGGCCTGCTGCCCCTTCCACGATGACCGCCACCCCAGCATGAAGGTGGACACCCGTTTCCACTGTTTCGGCTGCGGCGCAGACGGCGACGTGATCGACTTTACCGCCCGGCTCTATAACCTCGCCCCCAGGGAGGCCGCCGAGAAGCTGGCCCAGGATTTTGGCCTTGCTTATGACAGTCAGGCCCCTCCCCGGAGGCGCTATATCCGGCAAAGAAGCGAGGGGCAGAAATTCAGGGAGAACCGGGACCATGCCTTTCGTGTCCTGGCCGACTACTATCATCTGCTCAGAAAATGGGAAACCGACTATTCCCCAAAAACGCCGGAGGAAAATCCACACCCCCGCTTCATGGAGGCAATCCAGAGAAAAGATTATATAGGCTATCTGCTGGATTTTTTTCTGGAGGACGGCTCGGAGGAACAGAAGCTGTGGCTTGCCGAACATCAATCAGAAATCGCCAATTTGGAAAGGAGAGTGAAACTCATGGCTGACAAACCCACCAACCGGGAACGGTTGCAGCAAATCACGGCGGGCATCGAGCAGGGTATCAAGGAACTGTTCGAGAGCGAAAAGTATATACGCTACCTGTCCGTCATGTCCCGGTTCCACCGCTATTCCGTCAACAATACCATGCTCATCTATATGCAGAAGCCGGACGCCACGCTGGTGGCCGGGTACAACAAGTGGAAAAACCAGTTTGAGCGCCATGTAAAAAAGGGTGAGCATGGTATTACCATCATCGCGCCCACGCCGTTCAAGAAAAAGATTGAGGAACAGAAGCTGGACCCGGACACCAAGGCCCCCATGCTGGATCAGGACGGTAAGGTCATCATGGAGGAACGGGAAGTCGAGATCCCCATGTTCCGTCCGGTGAAGGTGTTCGATGTGAGCCAGACAGACGGCAAGCCCCTGCCGGAGCTGGCGTCCTCCCTGTCCGGGAACGTCCAGAACTACGAGGCTTTCATGGAGGCCCTGCGCCGGTCCGCGCCGGTGCCGCTCTCCGTGGAGCCGATGGCCGCCAACATGGACGGGTATTTTTCGCCGGACCAGCAGCGCATCGCCATCCGGGCAGGCATGAGCGAGGTGCAGACCGTTTCCGCCGCCGTCCATGAGATCGCCCACAGTAAACTGCACAACTATGCCAAGGTCCAGAAGGAAGCGGCCAGGGCCAGTGACAAGGAGCCGCCCAAGAAGAAAGACCGCAACACCGAGGAGGTGGAGGCCGAGAGCATTTCCTATGCGGTCTGCCAGTATTTTGGAATCCAGACTGGCGAGAACAGCTTCGGCTACATCGCCACCTGGAGCCAGGACAAGACGCTGCCGGAGCTGCGGGCCAGTCTGGAAACCATCAACAAGGCCGCTGGGGAACTGATTGCGGACATCGACCGGCACTACAAGGAAATTTGTAAGGAGCGCGGTATTGATCTGACCGCCCAGCCGGAACAGGCGATGCCCCAGCAAGCCACAGAAGAAATACCCGCTACGCCTGAACCCAGCGCTGAGTACCGCGAGGCCCTGCTGGTGCTGGACGATACCACCTATCTTCATGTTCAGCCCTGCGACACCGGCTGGGACTACACGCTCTACGACGCCGCCACCAGGAAGCAGCTGGACGGCGGCCAGCTGGATGCGCCGGAATTGCCGTTGTCCACCGCTGCACTGAAAATCTGTGAGATGCACGGCATGGGCGGCCAGTCCATTCGGTATGCGCCGCTGTCCATGATCGAGACCTTGCAGGAGGCGGCAGTCCAACAGATGCAGGCAGCGGCCCAGGCCGCTGTGCCGGAAGTCACCCAGCTGCCGGATGTCCTGGAGCAGACACTGGACGAATACCCTATGCCGGACCCGACGTTGACCCAAGACGATCTTGAAAAGTGCGGCTATCTGGACAGCGACCTTCTGCCCCTTTCCAAAGAGCGGGCCTACGAGCTGATGGCGCAGGACCTAACCGTTTACATGGTCCAGCAGGGCGAAAACCCCGCGATGGCCTTTGATACTGCCGACCTGGACGCTCACGATGGCATATTTGCCGTCACCCGTGAGGAATGGGAGGATAGTCCCTCCTTTGATGCTCAGGTCAAGGAGCGTATGGACCACCAGCAGGAACGAGAGCAGGCGTTTCTCAACCACAAGGGCGATTGTTATGCCATCTATCAGGTGAAGCACACCGACGAACTGAGGGACATTCGCTACGAGGGGCTGGAATGGATCAAGTCCATCGGGCGGACTGTGCAGCGCGATAACTACGACCTGGTCTATACTGCGCCGCTCACACCCGGCGACCTGAAAGGCAGCGTGCTGGACAATCTCGAATACCGCTTCAACAACGAACACCCTGCCGACTACCGCCACCCGTCTATGAGCGTCAGCGACATCGTTGCCATCAAGCAGGACGGCAAGGTATCCTGTCATTACTGCGACAGTTTTGGCTTTCAGCAGATCCCCGGCTTTCTGCCGGACAATCCGCTGAAAAGTGCGGAGATGACGGTTGAGGACGACTATGGCATGATCGACGGCGTTATCAACAACGGCCCCAAGGAGCCGACGGTGGCTCAGCTGGAACAGCAGGCCCGCAGCGGTCAGCCCATCTCTCTCATGGATTTGGCGGCCGCCGCCCACCGGGAAGATCGGGACAAGAAGAAGTCCGTCATGGAGCAGCTGAAAAGTCAGCCTAAATCCGAACATAAAAAGACAGCGCCCAAAAAGAGCGCGGAAAGGGAAATCTGATATGAATGCTTTGACTTTTGAGGAAACCAATTTGCTGTGTATCTACAACCCCGGCAGCCGCCTGGGGGCCATCGAGGCCCTGACCGAGATGCGCCGTGAGCTTTCGCCGGACGAGACCGAACTGCTGGCCCTGACCGACAGCACCCTCGCCAAGCTCCGGGCGATGACGGACGCCGACTTTGATGCGCTGGAACTGTACCCGGATTTTGACGAGTAACACCCTGTTTTGACCAGCCGGGGCGGCCACCATACCGCCCCATTTTCATATCCGAAGGAAGGGAGGACAGACAACCATGCCAACCAAAGCAGAAATGTACGCGCAGATGGCGGAGAAGGTGGCGGTCCAGCTCACCGGCAGCTGGCAGGAATGGGCGGGCTTTCTCACCATCGCTGCCCGACTCTACAAGTATCCATTCCACGAGCAGCTGATGATCTACGCCCAGCGCCCGGACGCCACCGCCTGCGCCGAATACGACCTGTGGAACAACCGCATGGGCCGGTATGTGCGGTGCGGCTCCAAGGGCATCGCCCTGGTGGACGATTCTGGCGACCGGCCCAGGCTGCGGTATGTGTTTGATATTTCCGATACCGGCACCCGTGAACACTCCCGCACCCCCTGGCTGTGGACGCTGAACGAGGAACACACCGCGCCGGTCATGGCGATGCTGGAACGCAACTACGATGTGAGCGGCGGCGACCTGGCCCAGCAGCTGGCCGATGTGGCCGCCAAGCTGGCGGAGGAATACTGGGCTGACCACCGGCGGGATATTCTCCCTATCGTTGACGGTTCCTTTTTGGAGGAGTACGATGAGTACAACATCGAAGTCCAGTTCAAATCCGCCGCCACGGTCAGCATCACCTACGCCCTGATGTCCCGCTGCGGGCTGGAGCCGGAGCAATATTTCAGCCATGAGGACTTCATGCCGATCTTCGACTTCAACACCCCCGCCGTGATCGGGGCGCTGGGCACAGCCATCAGCCAGGCAAACCAGCAGGTGCTGCGGCAGATCGGCGTCACCATCCAGAACTATGAGCGCGCCAAGAGCGCGGAAAGGAGTGCCACACATGGAGAACAACCTGACTTACATTCAGAGCGGGGATTACCTGATTCCCGACCTGCGCCTGAGCGAGCAGCCGCAGAAGCCCCTGGGCAAGTACGGCAGGATGAGGAAAGCCTATCTGAAGGAACACCGGCCCATCCTTTACAACCAGCTGCTGATGACCGAGAAGCTGTACCCGCACCTTCTGGAGATCGACGAGACGGCACAGAGCCGTCTGGAACAGATGATGCCGCAGCTGGCCGAGGCAGCGGGCGCGACGGAAGCGCTGAAAGCCGCCGACCCGATGCAGTGGGTGGGCCTGATGAACACCTGCAAAGCCCAGGCCGAGGAGATTCTGATGATGGAACTTATCAACAGCTGACCCTAAACCTGTTCCTCTCCGAAGCGGAACAGATTCAACAGATCGACGAAGCAGAGAGTGTGAAAACGCCCTCTGCTTTTTCTTTTACCCAGGCAGATATAGATCATGTTCTGCGGCTCGGCGGCAACACGGACCGCTTTCGGGAGCGTGTCGCTGTGGAATTTGAAAAGCAGAAGCCTATTTCAGAAATCGCGGCGTATCTGCCAACCCTCTACCACGGCGGCAGCGGGGTCGGCAGTGTTACCGCATGGTACACCGAGGACAGCATCCACCTTTCCCACGGAAAATTCGCCCGCTATGACAGAGCCGCGCAGCTTTTGTCCTGGAAGGACGCTGCCGAACGGATCGGGCAGCTTTTGGAAGCGGGCCAGTTTGCCTCCAATGTGGAGCTGGCTGAGGCCGAAAGCTATGAACGGTCCCTGCTGGCAGATGAGTTTTGGAGCCTGTACCACGATTTAAGTGAGGAAGCCAGGAACGCCGGATACCTGCAAAGCCTTTCCCACATTCAAGGGAATGGTTTCCCGGAGGAGTCCGCGTGGCTTACCGGGCAGCTGGCAAATCCGGCGTTTCGGGCAGCACTTTTGGACGAGTATCAGCAGTTTTTGACTGCCCATCAGGATAACCGGGCGCTGCTGCGGTTCCATTATCACCACCTGGAAGGGATGCTGGCAAGGCTCCGTGACCTGGACCTGCCGCGTAAAACCTTCTCTACCGAGCTGGCGGAGGTGCCATCGGCCAAGCGGTTTATCACAGAGGATGAAATAGATGCCGCTCTGACCAGCGGCATCGGCATGGCAGGCGGCAAAGGACGTATTTTTGCCTTTTTCCAGGAAAGCCATACCGACAAGGAGAAGGTAGATTTTCTCAAGCACGAATATGGCATCGGCGGACGTTCCCACGCCTTGTCCGGCGCGGCTGGCAGTGATGAATGGTATGACGGAAAAGGATTACGCTTCAAAAAAGCCGGATGCCCGGACGTGCATCTCACCTGGGATAAAGCCGCCAAACGGATCACCGGCCTGATTCAACAAGGGCGCTACCTTTCAGCGCAGGAGCAGGCTGAGTTGGAGCAGCGGCAGGAAGAAGCAGACCTTGCCGAAGCAGACGCTATGGCGGCGCAGCAGGCTGAACTGTCCATCCAGGATTCTTTGGAACAGTACAAACCCATTGTTCGCACCGCGCTGGAGGCGGATACCGCCTACCGCAACGCCTGCGGCCACTCGGACCACGAAAACGCAGTAATCGAGGGCAACGCCGCCGTGCGTCGGGCGGTGCTAAATTCCGGCGACCTGGAACTGATCCGGCTCTACTCCGATGTGCCGGAGTTCCGCCACCGCCTGCACCGGGAGGTCATTGACGAGACCTACCCGCATCTCCACGAATTGCTGCGCCCACTCTCCCAGGACGATATTGACGATGCCCTCCGTGCCTGGAACGGTAATGCTGACAGCAAACGCGCTGTTATCCACTACATGGAAGCCCATGCGCGGGAAAAAGATACCGCCGCATGGCTGGCCCATGAGTTTGACGGCGGCGATGGCAAAACCCCGTTTGCGGTACGCCCGGACAGCCCGGAGGGGACGGCCCTGCCCTGGCCCAAAGTGCAGCGCCGGATCGCACAACTCATCCAGGAGGATAAATTTCTGACAGAACAGGAGAGCCAGCCAGATTGGAACGAGCAGGATGCTCGCCGGTATCAGGTAGTGGTCTACCACCATTTCGAGAACGGTTTTGACGAGCGCCTGGAATACCCCACGCTGGAGGAAGCCGAGAAGGTGGCCCAGGGCTATGTGGACGGCACAATGGGGCCGGACGGTTTTGCCTACGATGGCGCGGCGATCTACGATCTGGAGCAGCGGACTTACCTCCGTATTATTGGCAACTACCCGGATGAGGCTGCCCAAGCGCAGGTGGCAGCACTCGACCTGTCCGGCCAGCCCGTCACCCGCGAGGGAGACACCCTCACCATCGGCAGCGGCGAACCTACCCAAGAGATGGATATTACCGTATCGGATGAGGAATATGAAGCCATCCGGCAGGCTATCCCGGAAACAGAGGCCCCCACCGCCTACGACCCCGCAACACCCTCTTACCATGTGGGTGATACGGTTTATCTGGACAATCAGGAGTACCAGATTACTGAACTGCGGGAGGACACGGTGCAGCTGCTGCCCTCCAATATGGCGTACCCCATCTACCGGGCCGAGAGCCGGGAGCGGTTCGAGACGCTGCTGCGTGCGGATGCCCGCAATGAAGCCATCAACGAATTTTTGCCTGTAAACCCCGACACAGCAGACCAGGACCTGCGGGACGTGCTGGCCCACGGCCTGATCGGCGCGCCGGACAAGGCGGAGCTTTCCGAGCTGCTGCACACTGGCAAGCCCAACCGCGAGATCGCCCAGTGGCTGGGCCGGGCCTTCCCCGGCGTCGCGGAAACGATGGAGCTGGAGACCGGCGATACCACCGACTACCGCACCACGTCCGAAGGCATCGAGCTGGAAGTGCTGGACGCGGATAAGAAACGGCTGGCCATGCTGTTCTTCCGCTGGGATGAGGTCGCGCCCCTGCTGCGCGGGCTGTATGCCCGTCAGCTGGACGGCTTTGGGCAGGAGCAGGCCGAACTGTACATGGAAGCCCCTGCTGCCGTGGAAGAACCTGCCGAAGCTGCCAAGCCCGTCGAAGAACCCGCCGCCGAGACACCAGCGTTCCATTCCGAGCCTGTGGCCGTTTACCCCGGTGAACAGAATCAACTGCCCTATGACGTGGTGGTGGAACGGCTGCACGTTGACCAGCCGGAACCACATCCGCCTGAGAACTTCTATATTCTGGACGATGACCTGGGGAAAGGCGGGCCAAAGGAAAAATTCTGGCGCAATATCAAAGCAATCGCCACACTGAAGCAGATCGAGCAGGAAAATCGCTATGCCACCCCGGAAGAACAGCATATTTTCTCGCAATATGTGGGCTGGGGCGGGCTGGCGGATGCCTTCGACCCGGACAAACCTGCGTGGGCCGCCGAGTATGCCGAGCTGAAGGAACTGCTGACCCCGGAGGAATATGAGGCGGCGCGGGCTTCCACCCTCAACGCCCACTACACCAGCCCCACTGTGATCCGCGCCATCTACGACGCGGTAGAACAGATGGGCTTCCGCACCGGCAACATTCTGGAACCGTCCTGCGGCGTGGGCAATTTCTTCGGGATGTTGCCGGAGAGCATGGCCGGCAGCTGTCTGTACGGCGTGGAGTTGGACAGTATTTCCGGGCGCATCGCCAGGCAGCTTTACCCCAAGGCCGACATCACCGTGGCGGGCTTCGAGACTACCGACCGGCGGGACTTTTATGACCTTGCCATCGGCAACGTACCTTTCGGCCAGTATCAGGTGAACGACAAAGCCTACAACAAGCTGGGCTTCAACATCCACAACTACTTTTTCGCAAAATCGTTGGACCAGGTACGGCCGGGCGGCGTGGTGGCGTTCGTCACCAGCCGCTATACGATGGATGCCAAGGATTCCACCGTGCGCCGGTATCTGGCCCAGCGTGCCGAGCTGCTGGGAGCCATCCGCCTGCCCAACAATGCGTTCAAGGCAAATGCCGGAACTGAGGTCGTTTCGGATATTCTCTTCCTGCAAAAGCGGGACCGTCCGCTGGACATTACCCCGGACTGGACGCAGACCGGCCGGACCGAGGAAGGCTTCACGGTCAACCAGTATTTTCTCGACCACCCGGAGATGGTGCTGGGGCGGCCCACCGCCGAAAGCACCCAATACGGCAAGCAGGACTACACCGTGGTCCCCATCGAGGGGCTGGAGCTGGCCGACCAGCTGCACGACGCCGTACAGCACATCCACGGCACCTACCAGGAGGCCGCGCTGCCGGAGCTGGGCGAGGGCGAGGACATCGACGATTCCCTACCGGCTGACCCGGATGTGAAAAACTATTCCTACACGGTGGTGGACGGCGCGGTGTACTTCCGGGAAAACAGCCGCATGGTGCGCCCCGACCTGAATGCCACCGCCGAGGCCCGTGTCAAAGGGCTGGTGGGGCTGCGGGACTGTGTGCAGCAGCTCATCGAACTGGAGATGAACGCCGCCGCGCCGGATGCCGACATCCGGGAACAGATGGCCGAGCTGAACCGCCGCTATGACGATTTCTCCGCTAAATATGGTCTTATCAAAGACCGGGCGAACCGGCTGGCCTTTTCCGATGACAGCAGCTATTACCTGCTCTGCGCCCTGGAGGTGCTGGATGAGGATGGCAGGCTGGAACGCAAGGCAGATATGTTCACCAAGCGCACTATCAAACCCCATGAGGCCGTCACCACCGTGGACACGGCCAGCGAGGCGCTGGCGGTCTCCATCTCGGAGAAAGCCTGCGTGGACATGGCTTATATGGAACAGCTCACCGGCAAAACCGGCGAGGAACTGGCAGACGAACTGCGGGGTGTCATCTTCCGTGTGCCGGGCCAGACCGAGCCGGACGGGACACCCCATTATGTGACCGCCGATGAATACCTCTCCGGCAACGTGCGCCGGAAGCTGCGCCAGGCCCAGCGGGCAGCGGAGCAGGACCCAGCCTTTACGGTCAACGTGGAGGCCCTGACCGCCGCCCAGCCCAAGGACCTGGACGCTTCGGAGATCGAGGTGCGGCTGGGGGCAACGTGGATCGACAAAGAGTACATTCAGCAGTTCATGTACGAGACATTCGACACACCCTTTTACCTTCAGCGCAGCATCGAAGTCCGCTACTCTGCATTTACCGCCGAGTGGCAGATCTCCGGCAAAAACGCTGTGGGACAGAGAGATGTGGCGGCCTATACCACTTACGGGACCAACCGGGCCAACGCCTACAAAATTTTGGAGGACAGCTTGAACCTGCGGGATGTCCGCATCTACGACACCGTGGAGGATGCAGACGGCAAGGAGCGTCGGGTGCTGAACGCTAAGGAAACCACCCTGGCCGCCCAGAAACAGCAGGCCATCCGGGAGGCGTTCAAGGACTGGATTTGGCGGGACCTGGAGCGGCGGCAGGCGCTGGTGCGCCAGTACAACGAGGAAATGAACGCCACCCGCCCCCGCGAGTATGACGGCAGCCACATTGTTTTCGGCGGCATGAACCCGTCCATCACCCTGCGGGAACACCAGAAAAACGCCATCGCCCATGTGCTGTACGGCGGAAACACGCTGCTGGCCCACGAGGTGGGCGCGGGCAAGACCTTTGAAATGGTGGGGGCCGCAATGGAGGCCAAGCGCCTGGGCCTGTGCCAGAAATCCCTCTTTGTGGTGCCCAACCACCTGACCGAACAGTGGGCTTCGGAGTTCCTGCGTCTGTACCCGTCCGCCAATATCCTGGTGACAACCAAAAAGGACTTTGAAAAGCACAACCGCAAGAAGTTTTGTGCCCGCATCGCCACCGGCGACTATGATGCCATCATTATGGGCCACTCTCAGTTTGAAAAAATCCCCATCAGCAAGGAACGCCAGGAGCGGCTGCTGCATGAGCAGATTTGGGAAATCACCGAGGGCATCTCTGAGGTGGAGGCCAGCGGCGGCGAGCGGTTCACGGTCAAGCAGCTGGAGCGCACGAAAAAGTCTCTGGAGGCGCGGCTGGAAAAGCTGCAAGCGGAAGGCCGCAAGGATGATGTGGTGACCTTTGAGCAGTTGGGCGTGGACAGGCTGTTCGTGGACGAGGCGCACAACTACAAGAACCTCTTTCTCTACACAAAAATGCGCAACGTGGCGGGCCTCTCCACCACGGACGCACAGAAATCTTCGGATATGTTCGCCAAGTGCCGCTACATGGACGAGATCACCGGCAGCCGGGGCGTTATCTTTGCCACCGGCACACCTGTTTCCAACAGCATGACCGAGCTTTACACCATGCAGCGGTATCTCCAGTATGACCGGCTGCAAGAGCTGGGCATGGCACACTTTGACTGCTGGGCATCCCGCTTCGGTGAGACTGTGACGGCGCTGGAGCTGGCCCCGGAGGGCACCGGCTACCGGGCACGCACACGCTTTTCCAAGTTCTTCAACCTGCCGGAGCTGATGAACCTGTTCAAAGAAGTGGCCGACATCAAGACCGCCGATCAGCTGCACCTGCCCACCCCGCAGGTGGAGTACCACAACGTCGTGGCCCAGCCCACCGACATCCAGAAAGAGATGGTAAAGACCCTCTCCGAACGTGCGTCCGAAGTACACCGGGGCAGCGTGGACCCGTCGGTGGACAATATGCTCAAGATTACGTCGGATGGGCGAAAGCTGGGCCTGGATCAGCGGATCATCAACCGGATGCTGCCGGACGAACCGGGCACCAAGGTCAACCAGTGCGTGGACAACATCATGCAGATCTGGCGGGACGGCGAGGCCGACAAGCTGACCCAACTGGTGTTCTGCGACATTTCCACGCCCCAGACCAAACCCGCCAAAAAGGTGGCGAAGGCGCTGGACAACCCGACCCTCCACGCTTTGGAGGACGCGGTGCCGCTGCCAGAGCCAGAACCGGCCTTTACCGTGTATGAGGACATCCGGCAAAAGCTCATCGCCAAAGGCGTGCCCGCCGAGCAGATCGCCTTTATCCATGAGGCCAACACCGAGGTGCGAAAAAAGGAGCTGTTTTCCAAGGTCCGCACCGGCCAGGTGCGCGTCCTGCTGGGCAGCACCCAAAAGATGGGGGCCGGGACCAACGTCCAGGACCGCCTGGTGGCGCTCCATGACCTGGACTGCCCGTGGCGGCCCGGCGACCTGGCCCAGCGGAAAGGCAGAATTGAACGCCAGGGCAACCAAAATGAGACTGTCCATGTGTTCCGCTACGTCACCGAAGGGACATTTGACGCCTACCTCTGGCAGACGGTGGAGAACAAGCAGAAATTCATTTCACAAATCATGACCTCCAAAAGCCCGGTGCGCTCCTGCGACGATGTGGATGAAACGGCGCTTTCCTTTGCGGAGATCAAGGCGCTGTGCGCCGGGGACCCGCGCATCAAGGAACGCATGGACCTGGATGTGGACGTGTCCCGGCTGAAGCTGCTGAAGGCCGACCACCAGAGCAAACAGTACCGTCTGGAGGACCAGCTGCTGAAAACCTTCCCGGAGGAGATCGAGAAAAACAAGGGCTTTATCGCCGGACTGGAAGCGGATATGAAAACGCTGGCGGAACACCCCCACCCGGAGGACGGCTTTGCCGGCATGGAAGTCCGTGGCGACACCCTCACCGACAAGGAGAACGCCGGTGCGGCGCTGCTGGACGCCTGCAAGGAGGTCAAAGGGACCGACCCGGTGCCGGTGGGCAGTTACCGGGGCTTTGCCATGTCGGTGTCGTTTGACGCTTTCCGGCAGGAGTATATGCTCCTGCTGAAAGGCCAGATGACCCACCGGGCGACCCTCGGCACTGACCCGCGTGGAAATCTCACTCGCATCGACAATGCGCTCAGTCAGATGCCCCAGCGGCTGGAGGCGGTGAAGAACCAGCTTGACAACCTTTACCAGCAGCAGGCCGCCGCCAAGGCCGAAGTGGGCAAGCCCTTCCCCCAGGAACAGGAACTGCGGGACAAATCCGCCCGGCTGGCCGAGCTGGACGTACTGCTGAACATGGACGGCCGGGGCCGCCCTGCGCCGGAAGCGGTTCTTGCCAAGAGCAGCCGCCCCTCGGTGCTGGAAGGGCTGAAACGCCCGGTGCCGCCGCGCTGCTCTGAGAAGAAACCCAAACACCACGAACAGGAGGTGCGATAACATGAATACCGACAAAAACACGGCCCTCTATGAGAAGATGGCCGCCGAACAGGACAAGTTCCGGGACTGGCTGAAAAGCCAGCCGCCGGAGGAAATTCTAAACCATACCTACGAATATACGGTCCGGGAGGACATTCTGATGGCGATGGAGGAACTGGACCTGCCCCAAAGCCGGGCCGCCGCGCTGCTGGCCTCCCCGTCCCCGCTGGCGGATGTCTACAAGGAGTTCGCCGACCGGGAGACTTCCTACATGGATGTGGTGCGGGACAGCATCGAGCAGCGGGCCGAGACGGCGCTGGATGCCCAGCGGGAACTGCCGCTCTACCGGCACGACGCCGCCTATGCCCGTGAACAGGGCGATCTGGATTTGTACCGGGTGTCCCGGCGCGCCAACATCGCCTGCAAGGAGGCCATTGAGGCGTCCATTTCGGAACATTACCGGGACAACCGGCTGGACAGAGACGCGGTGCCCCAGGTGATCGAGCAGTTCGGCTACACCTGCACCCTCTATGTGCTGGCAAACACCGTACAGCAGAAGGAATGGGATGGACGGTTCAGCCCGGCCAACAAGGCATGGGCCAAAACGGTGGACATCCCGCCCAACCCGGACGGCTTCGGCGGAGACCGCAACCTGGACTTCGTGGTGGACAGTCACCCCGGCCTGGTCGATCTGTTTTTGAGCCAGGCGCGGCAGGATTATCTGCGTCTCCAGCCGCTGACGCCGGAGGAGATTCACGCCGAGGCCGCCCGGCTGTTGCAGGAGCTTCGTGCGCCGGATACGCCCAACAGCCCCCACGGCACCCATTACATGGCCCGCGTTTCGCCGGATTTTCTGGCCCGCGCCGGCACCCAGGCCCACGACCAGCTGATGGCGCTGCTGCCGTTCCGTAGCCTGGCGATCACCGGCATGAAGGACCTGCCCGGCACCTATGTCACCATTCTGGCCAGCGAGGACCGTTCCAAAGAGCTGCGCCAGCGCCGTCCTTCGGTTCGCCGCCAGCTGAAGCAGGAGCCGCGTTCCGCTGAAAAGAAAGCGCCCGTTCGTAAGAAAAAGGAGCCGGAGCGGTGAGCGCCCCCAAGCGCAAACGGGAGGTGCAGCTGAACTTCCGGGTCTCGCCGGATGAACTGGCGCTGATCGAGCAGAAGATGGTCCAGCTGGGGACAAAGAACCGGGAAGCCTACCTGCGCAAGATGGCCCTGGACGGCTATGTGGTGCGCCTGGAACTGCCGGAGCTGAAGGAGCTGGTGTCCCTGATGCGCTATTCCAGCAACAACCTGAACCAGCTGACCCGCCGCGTGCATGAAACCGGGCGCATTTACGACGCCGACCTGGAGGATATAACCCGGCGGCAGGAGGCTTTGTGGGATGGGGTGCATCAGGTATTGACCCAGCTGGCAAAGCTGACGTGACAGGGGCATACGCCCCGGCTGTGAGGGAGGTCCGGCGTGTGCGTGCGGCTGCGCCGGGCCTCCCTCTTTTTTCTTTGCCCGTATCGTTGCACTTTTGCGGGCCGCAGGCGATAATATCATCAGAAACGGAGGTGAAGGCTGATGTTGACATTTGAAAATATCTTGGAGTTGTTTCAAGAGTATCTGCTGCGTGACCCGGAGGAAGAAGTCCTCCCGTGCAAGCGCGGCTATGTCCGATTGACCTGGAACAAGGATTCCCGCTACTGCGTGGATGGCATCCTCTGCCGGACCCCGGAGGAACTGTTTGATCTGCTGCTCACGGATTACCAGGACTTTGAATTGCTCCGCCGGACGAAAGGCCGCCGGGAGGTTACAGAAGCCGATGAAAAAGCCGTGGAAGAATTGTGCCAACCCTACCTGGACTGGCGGAAGGAGGCGCTGAAATGAGAGCTGTGCTGTTTATTTTGAAATCGGGGCTGAAAATCCTGGCTGCGCCGGTAGTGCTGGCGCTGATGCTATTCACCTGGGTATGCTTTGGACTGCTGTATGTGTCCAGCTTCATCTTCGGCTTGGCCTCCACGGTGGTGGCGCTGCTGGGGGTCGCGGTGCTGGTGGCCTACTCGCCGCAAAATGGCGTGATCCTGCTGGTGATTGCCTTTCTGGTCAGCCCGCTGGGCCTGCCGATGGCCGCCGCCTGGCTGGTGAGCAAGGTGCAGGACCTGCGGTATGCGATCCAGGACGCGGTGTATGGCTGAATAGGAAACGCGGAAGTGCCGGGAGTGAGTGCCCGGCATTTTTGACTTTACTTTTGTGCTAATTTTGTAAATAAGATTAGCACGAAAGGAAAGTTTAGCCTTATCGTAACGGTGCAAAGTGAGTAAGACGTTTCTTCGTGTGTTTTTGGCGTTTTACTTTCTGCGAGAAATAGGATATACTGATAGATAAGAGCAAACCGGCAGCATGGTATGCCGATGAAATAAGGAGGGATTCTATGGCGAACCAACTGACGCCGAACAATCCGTTGGTCCAGGAAATCCGGGAGCTGGTGAAAAACGCAAGAACCACTGTGGCACAACAGGTCAACACCCAACTTTTGTCCACTTACTGGCAGATTGGCCGTGCGATTGTGGAATACGAGCAGCAAAGCCAGCTCCGGGCTGAATACGGCAAGCAGACATTGAAGGAGTTGGCAAAGGAGCTGACGAGAGAATTGGGAAAAGGATTCTCGCGGTCAAATCTCCAAAATATGAGGGCCTTTTATCTGGCGTATGAAAAATGCCAGACAGTGTCTGGCAAATTGTCCTGGTCCCACTACTGCGAACTTTTAAGCATTTCTGATGCAAATAAACGCAGCTTTTACGAAAAGGAGGCTGTCAATTCCAACTGGTCCGTCCGCGAACTGAAGCGTCAGATCGACAGCTCCCTTTATGAGCGCCTGCTGCTGTCCAACGGAGACGCCAATAAAGAAAAGGTCCTTTCTCTGGCGCAGAAAGGAATTGAGATCAACCAGCCAGCCGATATTATCCGCGATCCGTATGTATTTGAATTTTTGGGTGTGCCGGAAAACAAGCCCATGGTGGAAAGCGACTTGGAGAAGGCTCTGGTAGCGCAGATCGAAAAGTTCCTGCTGGAGCTGGGGCGCGGTTTTATGTTTGTGGGAACACAGCAGCGGGTTACATTAAACAATACCCACTATTATGTGGACATGGTGTTCTACAACAAAATCCTGCGGGCGTATGTTTTGATTGAGCTGAAAACCACAAAACTGACGCCGGAAGCTGCCGGACAGCTCAATATGTATCTGAACTACTATGCCGCCGAAGTCAACGACCCCGATGACAACCCGCCTATCGGCATCATTCTCTGCACCGAGAAAGATAGTGTGGCGGCGGAATATGCGTTGGGCGGTCTTTCCAACAACATTTTTGCATCCCGCTATGTTCTCTATATGCCGGACAAGGAGCAGCTGATCGCCCAGGTGGAAGCTGTCTTAAAAAACTGGCATGAGAAAAATGATGGTTCTGCCCATGAATGAGAAAGAGCTGATTGGGAAAGTTCATTCGTCGGTCTACCACCAATGCCAGCGGCGAGGTTACGCCGCCCCGGTAGATGTGTTGATGGACATTGGCGTCCTGCCAAAGCAAAAGTATGAGGATTGGCGGTTCGGAAAGGTAGATTACCTCGAACGGGTCTGCACGGTCAATTTGCGAAAGCTGTCTTTCATCATGCACCAGATGCGGGTGTATGCACAGAAAACTGGCTTAAAGCCTTCTTTCTGTTACTACAAGCGATGGGGCGTGAAGAAGAAAACCGGCCAGGGGCATAAGCCGGTTATCCCGCTGCGGTTCAGCAAAAGCGGTAACCCGGAAGTTGAAAAGTGGTACGCGACCCACTTTATAGACAGCAAGCGGATCGCAGAACTGAAAACGCAGCAGCAATCGAATATAGACCAAGCTCAATGAAACAAGGACAGCTTTTACAGAGCCGTCCTTTTTCTTTTGCCTGTTGCTATCTTAATTTTTGAGGAAGGAGGGCACCCACATGGCCACCACCCGCATCATGCCGCTGCACGCTGGCAAGGGCCGCACGGTCGGCAAGGCCATCAGTGACATCATCGACTATGTAAAAAATCCAGAAAAGACCGACCACGGCAGGCTCATCACCAGCTACCAATGTGACAGCCGCGTGGCTGATGCGCAGTTCCTGCTGGACAAGCAGACCTACGTCGCCCGCACCGGCCGGGTGCGCGGTGCGGACGATGTGATCGCCTACCACCTGCGGCAGTCCTTTGTGCCGGGCGAGATCACGCCGGAGGAAGCCAACCGGCTTGGCGTGGAGCTGGCCCGGCGATTCACCAAGGGCAGGCACGCTTTCATCGTCTGCACCCACATCGACAAGGCTCACGTCCACAACCATATTATATGGAACTCCACCACGCTGGAGTGTGACCGCAAGTTCCGCAACTTTTGGGGCAGCACCCGCGCCGTCCACCGTCTGAGCGACACCATCTGCATTGAGAACGGCTACTCCATTGTAGAGGCACCCAAGCGGCGCGGCCAGAGCTACAACAAATGGCTGGGCGATGCGGCCAAGCCCTCCCACAAGGAGCTGTTGCGCCAGGCCATCGACCGGGCGCTGGCACAGAAACCGGCCAGCCTGGAGGAGCTGCTGCGCCTGCTGGAGCAGGACGGCTTTACCGTTCACCGGCGCGGCAAAACCATCTCCATCAGCGCAGAGGGCTGGGGCAACAACGTCCGCTTTGACCGGCTGGGCGACGGCTACACACTGGACGATTTGCTGGCGGTCCTCTCCGGCCAGAAAGAGCATACGCCCCGCAAGCAAGCCGTCCCGCAGGCCGCCCCGCCCAGGGTCAATCTGCTGGTGGACATCCAGGCAAAATTGCAGGCCGGGAAAGGTGCCGGGTACGCCCGCTGGGCCAAGGTGTTCAACCTCAAACAGATGGCGCAGACCCTCAACTACCTGTCCGAACACGGGCTGCTGGATTATGCCGATCTGGAAACAAAAACAGCAGAGGCAACGGCCCATTACCATGCGCTGTCCGATCAGATTAAGGCCGCCGAGAAGCGCATGGCCGAGATTGCCGTGCTGCGCACCCACATCGTCAACTACGCCAAAACCCGCGAGACCTATGTGGCCTACCGCAAGGCCGGGTATTCAAGGAAATTCCGGCAGGAACATGAGGAGGAAATCTTGCTGCACCAGGCCGCCAAGGAAGCCTTCAACGAGCTGAATGTGAAGAAGCTGCCCACCATCAAGGAGCTTCAGACCGAGTATGCCAAGCTGCTGGCGGATAAGAAAACGGCCTACGCCGAGTACCGGCAGGCCCGCGCCGCCATGCGGGAGCTGCTGACGGTCAAGAACAACGTGGATCGGGTCCTGGCGATGGAGCAGACCGAGCCGCAACAGAAAGAAAAAGACCACGGCCAGCGGTGAGCTGGTCGCGGTCAAAAGCGTTTGCAAAAACGCGCAGCCACAGATTGAAAATCTGTGTTCCAAGGGGGCTTGGGGGACTTCCCTCAACAAGCGCGTGGGGCTATCTGGATAGCCACAAGCATTGCTTGCGAACTTCTTTTTTGAAAAAATGAACTTGACATTTCAAATGCTACCTGCTATTATATCAGTGGTATATATCAGCGATATATATCACTGATATGCTGTTCGGGTATGCTATATGGTTGCTATAAGGAGAGTGGTTTTATGACGGAGTGTTCTGCAACCCAAAATAAAATATTGGAAATTGGGAAAAAAGAGTTTCTTGCTAAAGGTTTTAGGGGGGCCTCCCTGCGCGGTATCGTTAAGGAAGCTGGCTTTACTCAGGGGGCGTTTTATGGATATTATCCGGACAAAGCAGCGCTTTTTGAGGCGCTGGTCTCCGAGCCTGCAGATGGTCTGATGGAGCAGTTCAAGGCGGCGCAGCAGGCACATTTCGAGTTGATTCCGGAGGATAAAGCGGCTCAAAGCAGAGAATTATCAACAGATTATTTAAATCATTTTATCAATTTTATCTACGACAATTTTGATGCTTTCAAATTGGTGATATGCTGTTCCGAAGGAACAAAGTACTCCAGTTATATTCATGATCTGGTAGAAATTGAAGTTACCCAGACAGAACTTTATTATGAACGGCTTCGACAGCTTGGTAAGCTGGAGGGGACTGTCAGCCGTGAACTTCACCACATGATTACAAGCGCCTATTTCACCGCTGTTTTTGAAACGGTGGCTCATGATATGACGAGAGAACACGCAATTCAATATGTAAATGAGCTTGCCACTTTCTTTAACTGCGGCTGGGAAGGCATGTTAAGGCTCAAATGAGCCTTAATTTTCACTCTAAAGGTTAGCTTCACCTAACTAAAAAATCAGGAGGTTATTATCATGAACAAAAAATCACAGAAACTGCAAACACGGGATTTTATTTCCGTCGGTATCTTCTCGCTTATTTATTCGGCTGTCGCATTTATCATCGGTGGAATTGCGCAGATGACGCCCATTACTTTCCCGTTCATGCCAATGATCGTAGCTTTGTTTACAGGAACCGTATTTATGCTCTATATAGCAAAAATTCCTAAAAGAGGGGCTATCACAATTCTTGGAATTATTTCGGGTATTCTTTTGTTCATTACCGGGATGTTCTGGATGATGTCAGCATTTTTTGTGGTGTTAGGTATTATCGCAGATTTTATCTGCGCGTCCGGTGGATTTAAATCTTTTAAAAGAAATATGACGGCTTATTGCTTATTTGCGTTATCTCCTATGGGAGCCTATGTTCCAATGGCTATTATGCCTGCGCAGTTTGACGAGTTTATGAGCAAAAAAGGAGATGTATCTTCTTTCGCTGGTGTAATTGATTCTATTGGCGCAAACTGGTGGGCCATCCCGGCGATGCTGATTGGGACAATTCTCTGTGCTTTCATTGGCGGCTTTATTGGCAAAAAACTGTTGAAAAAGCATTTTGAAAAGGCGGGGATTGTTTAAATGAAGATAGATCCCCGCACAAAATTACTTATTTTAGCTATAACCAGTATTTCCGTCTTTCTGAACGGGAGTATTACGATTGAGTGTATTTTTGCTGCATTACCTTTTTTACTGTTGCTCAGTACAAAGAAGATTTATACGTCTTTAAAATATGCAGCATTGTTTCTTGCCTTACTGGCAATTCAGCTTTGGCTTGTTCCTTTATTGCCAGTGAGTGCTGGCGGCATTATTTATATGTTTGCAGTTTACATTCGCAAGCTGATCCCCTGTTTTATGTTAGGGAGTCTGCTTATTTCTACCACGCGTGTCAGCGAATTTTTAGCTGCGGTTGGAAAGCTCCGCTTGCCGAAAGGGTTCACGATTTCTCTTTCTATCACTCTGAGGTATTTTCCTACGATGGGGGAAGAATGGAATTCGATTAAGGATGCAATGGCTCTGCGGGGAATACCTGTAACAGCCGCAGGGATTCTCCGCCATCCTATGCGGACGATGGAGTATGTTTATGTCCCCATGCTGGTATCTGCTTCTAAAATATCGGATGAAATTACACAGGCAGCCATTACAAGAGGCATTGATCATGTACAAAGACGTACCTGCATGGAGACCGTTCGTTTTCATGTGATGGATATGCTGGTTTTGGTTGCGTATATAACCGTGATTCTTCTTGCGTTCCTGGCAAATGGAAAGGGGTGGTTCTGATGATTTCTTTAAAAAACGTTTCCTTTTCTTATGACGGGCAGGAGAATAATGGGCTGCATAATGTTTCTCTTGAGATTCCCAAAGGGCAATGTGTTTTGCTGTGCGGGGAAAGCGGCTGTGGAAAGACTACAATTACACGCTTGATTAACGGGCTTATTCCACATTTTTTCAGTGGAGAACTGTCAGGTGAAATTTCTGTATGTGGGCTGGATGTAACGAAAACAGATATTGCGGATATTTCAGACTATGTAGGCTCTGTTTTTCAGAACCCACGCACACAGTTTTTTAATACAGATACAGACAGTGAGATTGTGTTTGGTTTGGAGAATCGAGCCTTACCACAAGAGAAATTAAAAATGTGCCTTGAGAAAACCAGCCGTGAATTAAATTTGTCTGCACTCCGTAAAAGAAATATTTTTGAACTTTCAGGCGGTGAGAAACAGAAGATCGCTTTTGCTTCTGTTTATGCAACGGAGTCAGAAATCTTTGTCTTAGACGAACCATCCTCTAATTTGGATATGGGAGCCATTGAAGAGCTGACTGATCTGCTTCAAAGAGTGAAAGCGCAGGGAAAAACGATTATTATTGCGGAACACAGGCTCTGGTATCTGATGGATGTTGCAGATCGTGTTGTTTATATGCACGGAGGGAAAATTCTGAAGGATATGACGCTTACCGATTTTCAGGCATTGCCTGAAAGTGAGATTCTTGCCATGGGGCTTCGGTGCAGAAACCTGTCTCATGTAAAGAAAACTGCTATCGCTCCAAAAACAAGCAGTAATGAGTTAGAAGTGCAGGGAATATCAGTCCGTCTTGGAAAACAGACAATCTTTCAAGATCTGAGTTTTACTGCTCATGGCGGAGAAGTCATTGCTGTTGTTGGGAAAAACGGTGTGGGAAAAACAACGCTTGCCCGTGTCTTGTGCGGATTACAAAAAAATGATAGTGGGACTGTATTGCTGCAGGGAAAGGCTCTCGCGGAGAAACAGCGGAGAAAGTGTTCTTACATGGTTATGCAAGATGTGGGGCATCAACTGTTTACGGACAGCGTAGAAGCTGAGTGTTTGCTTGGTGTGAAAGCCCCAGACACCGCAGCCGTTGAAAAGGCACTTGAATGGCTTGATCTGTTGGATTTCAAAGACCGGCACCCTCTCTCCCTTTCGGGGGGACAAAAGCAGCGCCTTGCCGTAGCGGTCAGTCTACTTTGCGAAAAGGAGTTATTGATTTTTGACGAACCCACCAGTGGGCTTGATTTAAAAAGTATGCAGGAGGTGGGGAGGCTTGCAAAAGAATTGTCCGCACAGGGGAAGATACTGCTGATTATTACCCATGATTATGAATTTATCCAGACGATTTGCTCTCGTGTGCTGGTCTTAGAGGATGGGAAAATATCAGATGATTTATCCGGAACCATGCGCGGAACGGTTTTAGAAAAAATGAAAGGAGCAGGAAATGGAACAGGAAAAAAATAACACATTCAGTTGGGTCCTGCGGTTTGCAACACAGTGCAAAGGGAAAATGGCAGCCTCTGTCTTACTGGCGGTACTTGGCTCTGTGTGCGGGATTGTACCCTATTTTGCGGTTTCACAGATTGTGATCCAGATATGCGGTCAAAATTATGACCTTATCCCCATTGGTTTCTGGGCGCTTGCCGCACTTCTGGGCTATCTGGGGAGCACCTGGTTTGGAACGGTTTCTACCATACTCAGCCATCGCTCGGCTTTTACGATTTTAAAGAATATCCGGACGGAATTAACAGCGAAGCTCTCCCGTGTGCCCATGGGTTATATTCTGGATACACCTTCCGGTAAATTCAAGACCCTGCTGGTGGATACGGTGGAAAAGCTGGAGCTGCCGCTGGCACACATGATACCGGAGCTGACAGCGAATATTCTTGTCCCGCTTCTGATGATGGTATATCTTTTTATCCTGGACTGGCGCATTGCCTTGATTTCGCTGATTACAATCCCTATTGGTCTTGTGTGCTACATGGGGATGATGAAGGACTATGCAAAGCGGTATGACCGTGTACTGACTGCGGGGAAAAATATGGATGCCGCCATTGTGGAATATATCGGCGGCATTGAAGTCATCAAAGCTTTTAACCAGAGCACTGCCTCTTATGGCAGGTATATGGATGCTGTAACAGAAAATGAAGCGGCAAAGACGACCTGGTTTAAGCAGACCAACAGCTTTTATGTGGCGGGTATTTCTATTATGCCGTCCTGTCTGCTGGGCGTATTGCCTTTAGGTGCCTATCTGTATATACAGGGCAGCCTGGAAACGCCGGTTTTGATTACCTGTGTGATCCTCGCCCTTGGATTAGTCAAGCCACTGATCCAGGCACTGCAATATACGGACAGTCTTGCCATGGTGGATTCCACGGTTAAAGAGATTGCCGGGCTTTTGGAAACAGAGGAAATGCAACGGCCGGAGGAACGGGTAACACTTCCTAATTCTCATATATCTTTCCGGAATGTTTGCTTCGGATATGGAAATACGGAGGTATTGCACCAGATTAGCTTTGATGCCGTACCGGGTGGGATGACGGCGATTGTGGGACCCTCCGGCTCAGGCAAGTCAACGGCGGCGCGCCTCATCGCTTCTTTCTGGGAGGCGGACAGCGGAGAAGTACAGATTGGCGGCATGGACGTGCGGAATATTCCCTTATCGCAGGTCATGGATACCGTGGCTTATGTGTCCCAGGACAATTTTCTGTTTCATCTGTCCGTGAAGGAAAATATCCGCATGGGGAAACCGGGGGCGACGGACGAAGAAATTGTAAGCGCCGCAAAGCAGGCGAGCTGCCATGAATTTATTTCTGCCCTGCCGAAGGGATATGATACGCTGGTGGGAGACGGCGGCGGGAGCCTGTCCGGTGGGGAGCGCCAGCGCATTGCCATTGCCAGGGCAATCTTAAAAAACAGCCCCGTGGTGGTACTGGATGAGGCTACCGCATTTACCGACCCGGAGAATGAGGCTGTTATTCAGGCATCGATCAATGAACTGGTAAAAGGGAAAACGTTGATTGTCATTGCCCACCGTCTTTCTACCATCGTGGGCGCAGATAAGATACTGGTAATGGATCAAGGGTGCATCAAAGGCCAGGGAACGCACGAAGAGCTGTTAAGGAACAATTCTCTTTACAGAGAGCTGTGGACCGCGCATATCAGCGCGAAAGATATGGGAGAGGAGGCACCTGTATGATTCAACTGATGAAACGACTGCTGGAATTTTCGGGAAAACAGCGAAAGAATTTGATTGCTTCTTTTGTCTTCAATCTGCTGGATTCTGTTTTTGAGATGATGCCCATCATGGCGATCCTTACGGTACTTTCAGGGCTGCTTTCAGTGGCGGAGGGCGGCGTCATGCCGGTTTCCGCCATCTGGGTATCCCTTGCCATTATGGTGGTAAGCATTGCCGGACGGATCTTTTTTAATAACCTATCCTGTATCAGGAGAACGCTTGGCAGCTTTTCCATGTGTTCGGAAAAACGGCTGGAAATCGGCGAACATATGAAACATGTTCCTATGGGGTATTTCAATGAAAACCGGCTGGGTGAGATCGTAGCCGCCGTGACGACCACACTTGGAGATATTGAGAGTAACGCCGTCATGGTTCTGGAAAAAGTAGCGGGAGGCTTTATCCATGCCCTTGTCATAGGCGTTTGGCTGCTTTTTTATGAATGGCATATCGGACTTTTGATGTTTGCGGGGCTGGCCGTTTCTATGCTGGTCTATGGGGGAATCCAGAAAGCAGGTAAAAGGCTGTCTCCCAGACGGCAGGCCGCACAGGCGAATCTTGTGACGGGTTTTCTGGAATATATCCAGGGAATGGGCGTCGTGAAAGCCTTTGGATTGGGAGAAATGTCGGGAAAAGCGGTCAATCAGGCAATCGGGGAAAGTGCGGACGCCAACATCATTCTGGAAAGTGTCTTTTCCTCGCTGACCGGCGTTTATCAGACGATCTTCAAGCTGGCAAAATCCGCAATCTTAGTCGTTGCTCCTTATCTGCTGCTGGGCGGTGAGATCACACCGGTCAAGTGCCTGCTTCTGCTGGTGTCAAGTTTTATGATCTACTCCAGTGTGGAGCTAGTGGGAAGTATGGCCTCCGTTGCCCGTGTCATCGATGCCTCCCTGGACCGTATGGAGGCCGTTATGGATACGCCGGTACTGGATGAACATGGCGGGGATATTCCACTGGATCACTATGACATTGAGCTTGCCCACGTTTCCTTTGCCTACGGACAGGAAAATGTGCTGCAGGATGTAAGCGCGATCATTCCTGAAAAAACAACCTGCGCCATTGTAGGGCCTTCCGGCTCCGGCAAAACGACCCTTGTAAGCCTCATTGCCCGTTTTTGGGATGTGCAGGAAGGGAAAATCTGTGTGGGCGGACATGATGTAAAAGATTTTACCTGCGACAGCCTGCTGAAAAATTTTTCCATTGTGTTCCAGAATGTTTATCTTTTTGAGGATACCATTGAAAACAACATCAAATTCGGCAGGCCGGACGCCACCCGGGAAGATGTGATCGAGGCGGCGAAAAAGGCGTGCTGCCATGAGTTTATATCGGCATTGCCGGAAGGCTACCATACCCTTGTGGGCGAGGGTGGTGCCTCCCTTTCCGGTGGGGAGCGCCAGCGCATTTCTATTGCCCGGGCCATCTTAAAGGATGCGCCGATTATCATTTTAGACGAAGCCACCGCCAGTGTGGACCCGGAGAATGAGCGGGAACTGCAGGCGGCGATTGCGGAGCTGACAAAAGACAAGACGATCATTATGATTGCCCACAGGCTCTCCACAGTCCGGAATGCCGACCAGATTCTTGTTTTGGATAAGGGCCGGATTGTCCAGTGCGGCACGCACAGGGAACTGATGGAAGAACAGGGGCTGTACCGCCGTTTTATTCAGATGCGGGAGACGGCAATCGGCTGGAACCTTGGAAGAAAAGAAAAGCTGCAGGCAAATGATTAAAAGAAAGATCAGGAGGAAATTTCAATGAAAACAACGCAGAAATGGAATGTCAGGGATGTAATCACCACGGTGCTGCTTACGGTGCTGCTCATCGTCATACAACTTATTGTGAATATGGTCTGCATGGCAAACGATTTTGTCAGCATGGTGCTGTCGGTGGGCTTTACCATGTTTTTGTGCGCCCCAGTTTATTTTCTCATGGTAAGCCGGGTACATAAGCGTTTCGTGACGCTGATTTACATGACTATACTGGGGCTTGTGTTCCTCATCATGGGAAACTGGTATCTGCTGCCGTATTACATTGTGGTGGGGATCATCTGTGAGGCGATTCTTTGGAGGGATGGCTGGAAATCAAAAAAGAAAATGACGGCGGCCTGGTCGGTGGCAAGCCTGTTGTACAACGGCGTGAATCTTCTGCCGATCTGGTTTTTCTGGGATACCTACGAAGCCTTTGCCCTCTCCAGCGGCATGGAGCAAAGCTACATTGATTCCTTTGTCCGTTATTATACCTCCCCGGGGTGGCTTGCGTTCATCATCCTCTTTACCGTGCTTGGCGGCTTCCTCGGTAGCCTGGTGGGCGGGAAGCTGGTGAACAAGCATTTCAAAAAAGCGGGAGTCCTCTGATGGGCCGCAGGAATCTTGCCGTCCCGGTGAAGCTGTGGGCGCTGGCCTGTACGATCATCGGCATATCCCTGACTGCCGATACCTTACTGACCTGCGTTCTGACAGTCGCGGGATTCATTTATCTGGGAGTGCAGCGAAACTGGCGTTTCCTGCGCTCCATGGCAGCTTTCTACGCAGCGCTTGGGATTCTGTTGTACTTGATCCGGTTCCACGATTTCCATCCGGCGGTATTTTCGGAATTTTATGTGCTGATGTTCTGGAACCTGACGCCGGTGTTTCTGGTATCATGGGATCTGATTACCACGCCGCCCGGAGAGCTGGCAGCCTTTTTATCCCGTATCCACACGCCGAGTCCTGTCATTCTGGGCCTGCTGGTCATGTTCCGTTTTTTTCCGACTATGAAGTCGGAATTGCGGAGTGTCTGGCTTTCCATGCGCAACCGGGGACTGACCACGCCGACCCAGCTTGCGGGGCATCCGGCGGCATCCTGTGAGTATGTGCTTGTCCCCTTGCTGCTGCGCTGTCTGCAGATTGCCGATCAACTTTCGGTCTCTGCGGTGGCCCGCGGGGCGGAGCGTCCCGGAAAGCGGGGCAGCTATTATGGAAAGAGGTCCGATGCCTTGGATGGTATCTGTCTGGCGCTCTGGACTGGGGCGACGGCGGTATTTCTCTTTGCGGGAGGTGTACGGATATGATTGTTCTTAAGGATGTGTCATTTCAATATGAAGGCTGCGAAGAGGGTGTTCATGGGATTGACCTTACTGTTTGCGACGGGGAATGTGTCGTGCTGACAGGCCCGTCCGGCGGCGGGAAAACGACGCTGACAAGGCTGCTCAACGGTCTGGCTCCGTCCTATTATCAGGGAACGAAAAAGGGTGACCTCTGGATAAACGATACAGAGATTGCTTCTCTTCCCGCTTGGAAGATTGGACAGGAGATTGGCAGCGTATTTCAGGATCCCAAGAGTCAGTTTTTTTCCTCGGAACTTGCGGGGGAGGTTGCCTTTGCCTGTGAAAATTATGGGATGGCGAAGCAGGAAATACGGAAACGCACGGATGAGGCTATCGTGTCCATGGGATTGGAGACCCTGCGGGCGCGTCCTCTGGATGTGCTGTCCAGCGGCGAGAAACAGCGGGTGGCGGTTGCGTCGGTCTACGCACTGCGCCCCCATACCTATGTCTGCGATGAACCCACGGCCAACTTGGACAGCGAGGGAGCTACAAGGCTTGCGGGCATACTTCGGAAATTGAAAGACGAGGGAAACACCCTGATTATAGCGGAGCACCGGCTGGCATGGCTAAGCGGTATCGCCGACCGTTTCGTCTATGTTTCAGAAGGAACCATCCAGTGGGAAAAAACGCCGGCGCAGATGAGGGAACTTTCAGAGGAGGAACGAAAGCGGTACGGTCTGCGGGAAGTCACGGAAACAGAGGCTTCCCTGCCGGGAGTTCCTGCAAACGCCGGGGAGGAAAATTTTTTCTGCCGGAATCTGACCTGCAGGCGCAAAAAGCTCCTTATTTTTGAAAATCTGAATCTTTCTCTGCCCGCCGGGAAGATCACCGCCCTGACTGGCAGAAACGGCGCGGGAAAAACTACCCTTGCCATGGTTCTGGCGGGGCTGCAAAAGCAGAGCGGTGGGGAAATTTATATCGGCGGAAAAAAGCTGTCTGCCGGGAAGCGCAGAAAAGTGGTGTGGTACAGTTCCAACGACACAGGAACCCAGTTTTTTACCACCAGCGTCACGGAGGAATTGCTGCTCCATTCCGATGCTTCCTCCGGGCGGCTGGAACATGCCAGAACATTGTTGAAAACACTGGGGTTGTATGCCTACAAGGAGACACACCCGGCTGCCCTTTCTGGCGGCCAGAAGCAGAGACTTTCTATCGCCTGCGGCTTGTTATCCGGAAGGGAAATCCTGCTTTTCGATGAACCCACGTCCGGGCTGGACGGGGGAAACATGCGAAAAATCGCTGCCGTATTGACAGTAGCCGCAGCCGAAGGCAAAACGATAGGGGTCATCACCCATGATAAGGAGTTGATGCAGGCATGCTGCAATTTTCGGTGGGAATTTGAACTGTCATTATAAGATTATTAGTGATGTTTAGAAAGGTGGAAAATAATGAAAGCAGAAGAAACATGGGCGGAACAGGCAACCTATATGTATGATTTTCATATTCAGGAGCTTCAAGAAACAGGATCGATGTGGGAAAAACTTTTGAAAAAATATTTAGGAAATATACCAGGTAAAAAAGTTTTGGATACAGGATGTGGAACTGGTTTTTTGTCAGTTATTTTAGCTAAGAATGGGTGGAAAGTCACAGCAATAGACAACAGTTCAGATATGCTGGAACAGGCAAAAGTAACTGCTGAGCAGTATGGATTATCGGAATATATTACTTTTTTGAAGCGAGATGCAGAACATACAGAGTTGGCGAGTGATACGTTTGATGCTGTAGTCTCTCGCCATGCTTCATGGTTGTTTAGTGAACCTGTAACAGCATATAAGGAATGGTTCCGGTTACTTAAATCAGGTGGAACATTGATGAATTTGGATGCAAATTGGTGTATACCATTAGGAACTAGCGAAGCAGCAGAACAGTTTGTGGAAGATGAAAAAGAACTAATAAAACGGTATGGCGAGTTCCAAGATCATTACCATGATAAGGAAATGATGGTGGCTTTGCGACAGCTTCCATTAGCATTTCAAGAGCGTCCTGAATGGGATAAAAAGGTTTGTGAGGATTTGGGGTTCCATTCAATCGAATATGATTTTCTTTTAGAAGAGGGGTATTGGAATCCTTTTTTGACATTGCGCTACCGTGCTATTCCGACCTTTGTGCTAAAAGCTGAAAAGTGATAGGGGGCGAAATGGTTGAAGCCAGAACGAAAACAATTACTTAAGAAAACAAAACTTTCTAAAGCTGTAAAGGAAATAAACTCGCTAGAGCTGCAGGAGAAAGCAGAAAATAGATATGCTAAATTGCTTGCTGAGAATACGTTGATCCATCCGGTATTAGAAAAGCATTTGCGACAGTCTATTTTGCCTGCTGTAGCTGTTTATGAAGTGATATTATCTGCAGGTTTTTCAAAAGAAATAGCCTTTCAGGTAATACGAAGTTCTGTGTTAGAAGCAGCAAGACCAATGTCAAAAATATTTCAGACTGTTGGAAGATTACCGTTCTTTTTTTCGCTACTCAGAAAAATGTGTCCTTTATCAGTTAGAATGGAGTTTGGCGATCCGGGCTGGAAAATGGAATGGAAACGAAATGATTATATTGGAATCGAATGGAACTGTCATGAGTGCTTTTATGTTGATAGGTTAAAGTATTATGGTGTTCCAGAGCTGGTTTCTATTTTCTGTGAAAGTGACGATGTTGTGTATGGAAATATTCCCGGTGTAATATGGGGGCGAACAAAAACTATCGGAGGTGGAGCAGAAATTTGTGATTTTCGTTTTTATAATCAACGCAAAAAATGGAGGGATGTATGAAAAAGATTTTATCATTTCTACTTTTACTTTCATTGTGTTTAGCTTTTCCTGATTCCGTAATGGCAAAAGAAACTACCTATGATTATGAAACGGTAATAGATATGGTTGCAGAAGAATATATCGGTAAAACTATTCCGGGAGCCAGTATTATTATTTCTGAACATGGCGATATAGTTTTTGCGAAGGGGTACGGTTACGCAGATATTGAACAACAAATACCGATTGAACCGAGCTCTACAGTTTTTGAGTGGGGATCTATTACAAAAACTTTCGTGTGGGTAAGTGTAATGCAACAGGTTGAACTTGGACATATTGATTTATCCCAAGATATTCATACCTACCTTTCTGATGGGTTTTTGAAAAATATACAGTATGAGACTCCAATCACAATGTTACATCTTATGAATCATACGGCAGGGTTTGCAGAACAGTTATTTGATTTACGTTACCAGGAAAACGATATGGAACAATCGTTAGAAGATGTTTTGTCTATAAATCAGCCAGAACAGGTGTTTGAACCTGGAACTGTTAGTGCGTATTCAAACTGGGGTGCTGCCTTGGCAGCGTTGATTGTAGAACGAGTTAGCGGTCAAGATTTTGCTGAATATGTCCATGAACATATTTTATCTCCGCTTTCAATGAGTCAGACTGCTGTTAGGCCGCAATGGAATGATTGTTCTGCCATTATTGAGAAAAAGGCAACAGGTTATTCCTTTTCTGCTTACAATGAAACATTTCAAGTCGAAGACTGGATGCGATTTCGGATGTATCCGGCTGGTTCTATGAACGGAACATCTTTAGATTTAATGAAATATGCAAATGAATTGGCAAAAATGCCAGATACTTCGTCAATACTGTTTCAGGATGCACAAACAAAAAATCTAATGTTTTCAGAAACATATTGTTCATTTGGGGCAAATGCAGGTTTATCACATGGATTCTGGCAATATCCAAATAATTCCGGTATTTTAGGGCATGAAGGCGGTACATATGGATTTAAGTCCCAATTTTGGGTGGAGCCGGAAACTGAACGGGCCATTGTAATTTTAACCAATGTAATGGAAACGGGTTTCTGTTCAAAGATAATGGAAGCACTTGTACAGCAATCTACCATACAACCCTCAACTTTAATAAGTCCAAAGGAAAAACTTTGTGATTTTGAAGGTGATTATTTACCGGCACGTTCTTCATGGGGAAATGTAGCAGAAATACAAGGACATATGCAGACAATTCAAATATCAGCAATAGCGGATGGTCAGTTATTGCTCAAAATGCCTTTTATGGGGAAAGAACAGATTTATGAACAAACAGATCAGTATCAATTTTATTGTGCCGATGCTATTCCAGAGGAACAAGTGATTGCTTTTTCGATAAAAGATGGTGACATTAGTACTATGAGTTTTCGCTTGGCGCATGATTATATTCCTGCTGATGCAGTGACAGGAGTTACCGGTACGATTCTATGCGTTGGGATCTATGTCCTTTGTATATTTTATTGGGTAACCGTGTTATGTATCCGAATAGGAAGACGCTTATTCAAAAAAGTTAGACTATCTATAAAAATGGAAATTTCTTCCTTGTGTGGTTTGTTTTTGGGAGCGAGCGGAATTATTGGATTGTCACAGTGGATTTCAAACTATACTGTTAGAAGTACACAGTTGAATTGTATTGTCGGATTTAATTGGATAATTGGCTTAGCTGGAATTTTATTATGCGTCTTAACTTTAATTAAAGATAAATTTAGACATGCAAAAATAATGTTGATAGTATTTATGATACAGTTCGTTTCTACATATCAAATGGGTTTTCTTACCTTTAATTGGAAGTAAAACAGCGATTAAATGAGAAGATTTGTTTGATAAATAGGTAAAAATGCGGTGAGTTGAAGATGCCATAAAGTTTTTAAGGAGGTGGTGGATCATGGGAAATTAGCTGTTTTGGATTTAGGAGAACCCGGCAGACAGATTGGGGAAAAATTGTTTATTTTGCTTGATGCAGAGCAGCAGCGGGAATTAACTCATTATGTTCTTACCAGGAATAAACAGGATTGCACTTCTGCTGAAAATTCATATGCCATTTCTCATACTTCCACCCCACAGGCAGATGTAGAATTGCCATTGACAGAAATCCACGAGGGTGATCTGTATTTTTGTCTGGAAGAAAGGAAGGTATCTGTCCGAGGAAAAAAGGTGGATTTGTCAGCCAGGGAGTTTAATACTCTTTACTTATTGCTTATGAACCGAAAACGTGTAATGACCTTTGAAATCATAGCCTACCATGTGTGGGGTGAGGAATATGTTGAAAATGGACTTACTGCAATCCATAACATAATGAGTCGGTTGCGGAAAAGGCTCAAAATATCCTCCGATATTCCAGATTATATTATCAGTGTGCGTGGTGTTGGCTATAAATTTGATACCATACAGCAAAAGAAGTGAAATTACAACATCTTGATTAGCTTCTGGTAAGAAAGTGAACGGAGGCTGATTACTATACCCTGGAATCATCAAGTATCCATTCTGGCGGATGACAGCGGCAAACAAAAAAGCCACTTATGCCTGCCTCAACTACGGCGAAGCACTTTGTCCCCGCGAGATTGAAAAACAGGCGATCTGCATGAACGGGGATGCCGGAGAAATCTTTTCACATCTGCTGGCAGAAAATAGTTCCCCTTCCGCTATTGCATAAGACAGGCAGCAGAATATGGAGGTAAAAAATGGGCTTTATAACCAGAACTTATGGAAGTTCTATGTCCGAGGTTAAGGACAAATTTGATATTAAAGAGCTGATTGAATTTGAGCGTTTTTGCCGGGATAACGCACTATGGGATGAAATGAAACAGTGTTACTGTAAAGACTCCTATGTGAAAATCTCCTGGTTCGAGGGAAGTGGATATGATTTTGTCGAAGCCTCTTCCCGAATGGCAGATTACGCTCCCCACCGCATATACAATAGCTTGATCTGGCTAAATGGTGACCGGGCTGTTGCAATTATGCTCGCAACAATTCAGATCCGTAAACAGATCAATGGCGTAGAAATGGAAGTTCAATCTGACAGTAAAATCATTTATCAGGTGCAGCGGATGGATGGGTGCTGGTATATAGCAGGAATGCGGGCCATCTATGACAAAGATGCCCTGATCCCGGTTTATCCGGCTTCTGGTATTTCTATGGACAAAGAAAAAATTAACAGATACCGGAGCAGCTATGCCGCGCTGTCTTATTCTCTGGAAGCAGAAGGATATGAAGTAAATCCGCAGCTTCCAGGAAGAGATAAGCCGGAATTGGTTCAGAGTATATATGATGAAGTATCCGAGTGGCTATATGAAAAAATTTGACCGTTTCCTGTTTCCCTTTAGCTGAGGCATCTATTATGCACGATATATGGAATCCCTGGCATGGCTGCGTAAAATGCAGTGAAGGATGCCAGAACTGTTATATGTATTTTCTCGACCGTCAGCGCAATCGTGATGGTTCGGATATTTTCAAAACAAAATCAGGCTTCAACTATCCTCTGCAAAAGAAAAGAAGCGGCGGCTATAAAATCCAGAGCGGCGAGCTGATCCGGGTCTGCATGACCTCTGATTTTTTTCTGGAGGAAGCTGATGCCTGGAGGAACGAAGCATGGGAGATTATGCGTCAGCGTCCGGATGTGAAATTTTTCCTGCTGACAAAACGTCCGCAACGTGTAAAAGACTGTCTTCCCGATGATTGGGGAGATGGCTGGGAAAATGTTATGCTGAATGTTTCCTGCGAAAACCAGCGCCGTGCGGATGAGCGGATTCCGCTTTTACTTTCACTGCCGTTTAAACATAAAGGTATCATGTGCGCACCATTCATTGGCCCGGTCAGCCTAGTGCAGTATCTTGGAAGCGGCCAGATTGAACAGGTCATTTGCGGCGGCGAGAACTATGATGGAGCAAGCCCTTGTGATTTTGATTGGGTTAAAAACCTCCGTGCGGAGTGCGTGACACATGATATTACTTTCTGTTTTATCGAGACAGGGACAAATTTTATAAAAGACGGCAGGTTATACCATTTGCCAAAGAAGCAGGTGCAAAGCGAAATGGCCTTTAAATCCGGCATAAGTTATGAGGGAAAACCTATCCAGTGGAAACTGACAGATCGTTTTGGAATGGATATACCAAAGGATGCTTTGTATGTTCCGCATTATCGATATAATTGTAAGTCTTGTGGGAGTCGGCTGATCTGCAACGGCTGCTCAGATTGTGGGCGCTGTGAGATTTAACTACCGATAACTCAGAACAATCATTATATAGAGAAATTATCTGCCGGGCGACGGCAAAAGAAAAAAAGCCGTCGTTCAGCAGATAATCGCCATGCCATAAACTCATTTACGGCGGCTTTGACAAAATCAAGGCCGCCGTTCCTTATACCCCAAGAGTGACGACCCTGTTTTAACGGTGACGGCGGCTTTAGGAGGGAGCCGCCGTGAAGCAAAGACCGCTTCGACATAATTCG
>ERZ857955.563-NODE-563-length-41719-cov-5.144777_pt1 | contig 41719 bp, 55 predicted proteins | sample MGYA00519956_ERZ857955 | MGnify/ENA primary metagenome ERZ857955 (study PRJEB31778, sample SAMEA3449378) | human gut metagenome | biome: human gut; feature: human-associated habitat; material: faeces | place: United Kingdom | collected 2010/2012 ...
AGCACCTTTCGTATGCCGAAAAACTTTTCGGCATACAAAGGTACAGCTCGCTGTTGTCTGGCGACAACAAAAATCCGCGCCGGAGAATCTTTGAGAGAAGTTTTGAAAATCCTCCGTTACGGTTTCCATAGCCGGGTCTGTTCCCGGTGCAATATTACAACCGTTTCGGGGCAAAAAAAAGCCATCGGTGCGGACTGGAGCGGACTGGAGCGGACATCGGAACCGAAGCGTTTTACCCTGTTGTATATTGCGGCAGGATTGATTATTCGGGCAACTGCGCGAATCGCAAAATAAGTATCGGTTCAGACGGATACCCGAATCTTTAACCGAGTATCTGCGCAAAGGAACGAAAGGGCGGCAGACCGAATAATCATCCAATTATTCGTCCAAATATAAGGTAGTATATATAAATGATTTGACAGACGCATAGTTACCCAAACAACCATTTAAACACACAAGCAATGAAACAAGCAAGCATTTCGATCTGCAATCAAAAAGGGGGCATCGGGAAATCGACATTTACGATGTTACTCGCCAGTCATCTGCACTACACATTAGGCTATGACGTGCTGGTCGTAGACTGCGACTATCCCCAATGGTCCGTTCAGGCGCAACGTGAGCGGGAACTGTCGCTCATCGAGCATGACGATTACCACAAGCTGTTGCTGGTACGTCAATTCAAAGCGACGGGCCGCAAGCTCTGGCCTGTGCTGAAATGTATGCCGCCTGAAGCCCCCGAAGAAGTCGAGCGGCTGCTGCAAAGCGGCTACCATCCCCGTATCATTCTCTACGACTTGCCGGGAACGGTCAATGCCGAAGGTGTCATTCGGCTGCTCGCGTCGCTGGACGCTGTCTTTGTGCCCATGAAAGCCGACAAGGTCGTCATGGAAAGTACGCTCTCCTTTGCCCGGAGTCTCACCACTAACCTTGCCCAAGATCCGACCCTTACTTTACAAAGCGTCTATCTTTTCTGGACGATGACAGACCGTCGTGAACGAACGCCGCTTTACGATCGATACGAGGCCGTTATCCGCAAGCTCGGGTTGTCGCTTATGACAACTCACATTCCTTACCGCTCGAAGTTCAACAAGGAGCTGCTTGCGGACAATACAGGAGTCGGCCGCTCGACACTTCTGGCTCCGGCGCGAACCTTTGCGTGTGAGGCGCAACTCGAAATCCTCACAGAAGAAATTCTTACACTCCTCAAAATCCGATAACAATGGCCAAGAAACCCAAAATCGAAGTAGACGAAAGTCTTGTAAAACAGGTGATCGCAGGGCAGTTACCTATCACTACAAAGGTCACACGGGTAATTCCGGAACAGATCCCATCCGGAACCGCTACGGACGCAATTCCCGCCGAACCGCCCTCTGTTCCGGAGATCGACACAGAAAAGATTCCGGATGAAACCCCGTCTGTGCCCGCAGCACAAGAGCCACGCCGTCGGAGAACACCACCCTTGTCCGATTATGAACGAATGTTTCTCACTCCTGTGGAATACGGCATCCGAGCCACACTTTATGTCAATGCATCGACGAAGCGTAAGATTCTGGAGATACTTAAAAGAATCGGAGGTGAACGATTATCCGCGACATCATATGTGGATAATATTCTACAGCACCACATCGAAACTTTCCGTGACGATATAAACCGGCTCGATCGTAAGCGGAATTTTGAAAAACTTGTTTAACAATGACTTAAAAATTTCTAATTATGCTTTACAGCTTTTTATCCGAGTCCGGTGTCCTCGACATTTCATTACTCGCTCTTAGCACAGGCATTATCGTTTTGTCAATCTTAGGGCTGCTGCACCTCGGGAAGCGACGAGGTCATAATAAAGCCGGACACTTTTCGGAGCAACCTGACGATTGTGCAATGCCTGCCGTGCAAACGGAAAATAGCGATGGATGGCCCTCGATGGAACAACCTCAGACAACTGAACTTGTATCCGTTGTCGCTGCACCTGAAGATTCTTCAAATCTCGATTCTCCGCCTTCCGAAACGGTCGTATCCGAAAAGCAGGATGTGAAGCCGGAGTGTGTTCCCGTACCGGACATACGATGGCGACGTTCGATGACATTGCCCGACTACAAAAAAACATTTCTTGTCCGGGTGGATTACGACCTCCGCGCCTCGCTTTATGTCAGTGCCCCTACGAAACGGAAAATCCTTGAAGTCCTGAAAAAAATCGGCGGCGAGCGACTGACCGCAACATCTTATGTAGATAATATCCTACGGCACCATCTCGAAATGTTCCGCGACGAGATCAACTGCATACATCAAGAACAGAATTACCATAACATCGTCTAAATTCTTTCTGCCATGAACAGCATAATTCTTATTGCCGCCTGCGCCGTATGTCTGGATCAGTTGTTTTTCCGGAGGCGGCTCGCGTCATATGTCGTCGACAACCTAAAAGGCCCGAAGAAAAAACACACCGGGCACGATGCTGCCCCTCACACACCGAAGGCCGGCTCTTTAGCCCGTCAGACCCCGGAAATTCTGGTCTCGAAATCCTATCGGTGCGGACTGGAGCGGACTGGAGCGGACTGGAGCGGACATCGGCACCGCCCCGGCAGGCGGAGATGCTATATTTGCCCCGGCTTCGGAAGAGAAGTCCGCGATGGCGTCGTGGAACGGGCTTGTCGTGCGGCCCTCGATCGGCGAAGACGGCGAACTCTCGGAGCCCGAAGCGCCCGCCGGCGCCCGATTCCCGCTTCCGGCTCTCCCCGCCAGAGCAGAACTCCGCGATGCGGAAGTTCATGCGATGCTCGGAGAGCTGGACTTCGGAGAATGCGCCGTTATGGGCGATGCCACGGCCGAGGAGCGGCAGGCCATTGCCAACTTCGACATCCGGGCCTTTGCCTGACACGTAAACGAGAGACGACATGAAATGGAATAACGAATACGGCTAACGCCTTTCCCGCAGCAGGAAATACGATGTATCCGGTCGCAGAATGCCCCCAAAGCAGGCTGCGGCCTTTTTCACACCCTTAACCAAACTACCTGTTTTATGAAAAAAAGAGCAATTTTCACGATTCTGTCCCTGTGCTCCGCACTCCTATCCTTTGCGCAGGGCAACGGCATGGCCGGCATCAGCGAGGCCACGAATATGGTAACGTCCTATTTCGACCCGCTAACGAAGCTGATCTTCGCCGTCGCGGCAATCCTCGGACTGGTCGGCGGCGTGCGCGTCTACTCGAAATTCTCGTCGGGTGACCCGGACGCTTCGAAATCCGCCACGGCGCTGTTTCTCTCATGCGTCTTTCTGGTGATCGTCGGTACGGTCTTACGTTCGTTCTTCCTCTAAACGATGGCGGAATACCAAGTGAACAAGGGAGTCGGCCGTCAAGTCGAGTTTCAGGGCGCGCACGTAATGGTTCTTTGGCAAATGCGTCGATAGCAAGACGTTAGGCAAGTGTTCGATAGCCTATCATCGATCGGCTTATCCGAAAGGGAAACCGGACGGGGAGTATAGCCTGCCGATAAACTGATAAGTCATACAGTTACCAAGTATGCGACTGAATCAGGAGATGAAAGATAGATACGAGGATAAAGTCTGGATTGATTGAACGATAGTCCAAGTGGCACAACTCGAAACTGTGGCGGAAGGTAACTACAGACGCCATACTGTAACACACTCGATTCGACCTTGGAGGGTTGGGTGCAGAACAGGTTACGGCACAACTGCGATAAGCAGAAACGGATGAAAGTCGTATCCGACAATCTATCAAAGCTATGTTGCCGAAGAATTAAACGTGGATTGCCTAACCCGGAATGCCGAAAGGCTATTAGGTTTCAGACCTATGAAAATCCGGTATGGCAACGGAGCCACCGTAGTAGTCCGAGCGAGGGAAAGCCTCGTACATGGCGAAGGGTGGCAGCTAACATTTTTAATACAAATTAACGGATAATGTGTGAGACATTATGAGAAATCCAGAGAGAGTATTAAACAGTCTGTCAGAGCACAGCAAAGTTTCGAGCTACAAGTTTGAACGGCTCTACAGGGTTCTATTCAATTCGGAGATGTTTCTCCTCGCCTACCATAATATACAAGGTAGGCAGGGAAATATGACGGAAGGTTCCGACGGTAAAACTATCGACGGAATGAGCCTGAAACGGATTGAAAATTTGATTGATGCGCTCAAAGATGAGTCGTACCAACCAAAACCGGCAAGAAGGACGTACATCCCGAAGAAAAACGGGAACATGCGACCTCTCGGCATACCGTCTATCGACGACAAATTAGTGCAGGAGGTATTGCGAATGCTGTTGGAAGCAATTTATGAAGGTAGTTTTGAGAACACCTCGCACGGCTTCCGACCCAAACGCAGCTGCCACACCGCACTGATACAGGTGCAGAAGAATTTTACTGCGGCCAAGTGGTTTATCGAGGGCGACATTGAAGGATTCTTCGATAACATCAACCATGATGTACTTATCGGAATCTTGAAAGAACGTATCGCAGACGACCGCTTTATCCGGCTAATGTGGAAATTTTTGAAAGCTGGCTACATCGAAGATTGGACATTTCATAGAACATACAGCGGAACACCGCAAGGTGGCATCATTAGCCCGATACTGGCTAATATCTATCTCGACAAGCTGGATAAGTACATGAAAGAGTATGCCTGTCAATTCGATAGAGGCGACAGACGGGCAATGAACCTTGAGTACAAACGGTATTCCAGGAAAATTTGGTGGCTCGGCACAAAGCTGAAGCAAACCAAGGATAAAGATACTCGGAAGGAACTGATTGACGCGATTAAGCAACATCAGAAAAACAGGATGCACTTACCCTCTGTCGATGAAATGGACGAGGGATATAGACGGATTAAGTATGTGAGGTATGCCGATGATTTTATTATCGGAGTGATTGGCAGTAAATCGGACTGTGAGGCCATCAAAGAGGATATTAAGAATTTCCTCGGCGAGAAACTGAAATTGACGCTCTCCGAAGAAAAGACCTTAATCACGCACGGCAATAGAAAGGCAAAATTCCTCGGCTATGAAATCTATGTCCGACCATTCACGGATAAGACGTTAAGAGGCGAGAAATCGGGAGTACTTATTAAGGCTTACGGCAAAAAGGTAGTGTTGGAAGTGCCAATGTTCACAATGCGGGATAAACTTCTCTACTACGAGGCGATGGAAATTCATCAATTCGAGGGTAAAGCGAAATGGAAACCCACAAGCCGGACAAAGTTGCTACATCTGGACGACCTCGAAATACTGGATGCCTATAACAGAGAAATCCGAGGTTTTGCAAACTATTTTTCTATCGCAAATAACAGTTCACACCTGAATTCTTTCAAGTACATCATGCAATACAGTCTGTATAAGACTTTTGCACGAAAGTACAGTACGACAGCCCGAAAGATTATCGCAAAGTATCGACATCACAAAGATTTTGCGGTTTTCTATGAGGACAAGAAAGGAGGAAAGAAGATGCGGGTATTCTTCAACGGGAGCTTTAAGCGTAAAACAACCGCGATGGACGCGAGTTGTGATTATGTAGCCAACACGATTTTCAATACCACTGTATCAAGCCTTATACAAAGGTTAAAAGCGGGTAAGTGTGAATTGTGTGGCGCAACGGAAAACATTGAAATACACCACGTCAAAAGACTCAAAGACTTAAAAGGCAAAGAGCCATGGAAAATCCAAATGATTGGACGTCAGAGAAAGACGTTAGCTGTATGTATTCCCTGTCACAACAAGATACATCACGGGATAATAGACTGAATATGTTAGTGGAGAGCCGTGTGCGCCGAGAGGTGCAAGCACGGTTCGGAGGCGAGTTCTTGGAAACCTACCGTAGAAATACGGCAAGGCACCGGGTTCTTAGCCTACGACTCACGGCGCAGTACCTCGTGCTGTTCGTCACAGGGCTTCTGGGCGTCTTCGTCTGCTTCGCCGGAATGTACATGAGCGGCGTCCCGCAGGGCCTGTGCATCCTCTTCGCCCTCACGGCCGGCCTTGCCGTCACGGGCGGCACCTTCTACCTGAACCGCCGTTTCGGCCCCCACGGGCTTCAGAAGCTCATGGCCTCGCGCCGGCATCCGCGGCGCATCGTTCACCGCCGGGCCGTCGGGCGGCTGTTGCGTTTTCGTCGAACCGTAAAACTGTAATCCTATGCGCGGAACCCTGAAAACCTCGACCTTGGAATCGAAATTTCCACTTCTGAGAGTCGAGAACAACTGCATCATCTCCAAGTTCGCCGACATCACTGCGGCCTACCGCGTCACACTGCCCGAACTCTTCACCCTCACGGCCGAGGAATACGAAGCACTGCACGGCGCATGGCTCAAAGCCCTGAAAGTGCTGCCGGATTACACCGTCGTCCACAAACAGGACTTCTTTATCGAAGAACGATACACGGCTCCGGAGGAGGGTTCCGAGCGGAGCTTTCTCGCACGTTCCTACGAACGTCATTTCAACGAGCGGCCCTACCTGCGCCATACGTGCTACCTGTTCGTTACGAAGACCACGCCCGAACGGATGCGGCAGACCAGCGCCTCGTCTGTCTTGTGCCGGGGTTTCATCGTCCCGCGGGAGATGCGCGACACGGACGCCGTGACGCGCTTTCTGGAGGCCGCGGAGCAGATGGAGCGCATTCTGAACGATTCGGGCCTCGTGCACGTCGAGCGGCTAACGGAAACGGAGATCGTCGGCACGGCAGACGACGCCGGGCTGCTGGCCCGTTACTTCGCCCTCTCGGACGAGCGGAGTCCGGTCGTCAACGAAGATATCCGTCTCGACCCGGGCGTGATGCGCATCGGAGACAAGTTCCTTACGATGCACACGCTCTCCGATCTGGATATGCTGCCACAGAGCGTGGCGACGGATTTCCGCTACGAACGCCTTTCGACCGACCGCTCGGACTGCCGCCTCTCGTTCGCGGCGCCCGTGGGGCTGCTGCTCTCCTGCAACCATGTCTACAATCAGGTGATCTTCCTCGACGACCACGACGAAACGCTCAAGCGCCTCGAAGCCTCGGCCCGGAACATGAACTCGCTGGCGGGCTATTCGCGCTCGAACGCCATCAACCGGGAGTGGATCGAAATGTATCTCAATGAGGCGCATTCGCAGGGGCTGCGCTCCGTAAGGTGCCATTGCAACGTCATGGCATGGGCCGAGAGCGAAGCGGAGTTGAAGCGCATCCGCAACGACGTGGGCTCGCAACTGGCCCTTATGGGATGCACGCCGCATCACAACACGGTGGACGTGCCGGTGCTGTTCTGGGCGGCGATTCCCGGCAACGAGGCCGACTTCCCTGCCGAGGAGAGTTTCTACACCTTTCTCGATCAGGCCCTCTGTCTTTTCAACGGGGAGACCAACTACCGCTCGTCGCTCTCGCCCTTCGGAATCAAGATGTCCGACCGCCTGTCGGGCATTCCGATTCATCTGGATATCTCGGATCTTCCGATGAAGCGCGGCGTCATCACGAATCGGAATAAATTTATCCTCGGACCGTCGGGCTCGGGCAAGAGTTATCTGACGAACCATCTGGTTCGTCAGTACTGGGAGCAGGGTTCGCATATCCTGCTGGTCGACACGGGCAACTCCTACCAAGGGCTCTGCTCGCTGATTCACGCCAAGACCAAGGGCCGCGACGGGGTGTATTTCACCTACACCGAGGAGGCGCCCATCGCCTTCAATCCCTTCTATGTCGAGGACGGAGTGTACGACGTGGAGAAGCGCGAGTCGCTCAAGACGCTGCTGCTGACCCTTTGGAAACGCGAATCCGAGGAGCCGACGCGCTCGGAGGAGGTGGCGCTCTCGAACGCCGTGAACCTCTACCTCTCGAAGCTCCGCACCGACCGCTCCATCGTCCCCTCGTTCGATACCTTTTACGAGTTCGTCGAAACCGACTACCGGCGGCTTCTGGAGCAGAAGCGCGTGCGCGAGAAGGATTTCGACCTCGAAAATTTCCTGAACGTGCTGGAACCTTACTATAAGGGCGGCGAATACGACTACCTGCTGAACTCCGACAAACAGCTTGATTTGCTGGACAAGCGTTTCATCGTCTTCGAGCTGGACAACATCTCCTCGAACCGGACGCTGCTGCCGGTGGTGACGCTCATCATCATGGAGACCTTCATTTCGAAGATGCGGCGGCTGAAAGGCGTCCGCAAGATGATTCTCATCGAGGAGTGCTGGAAGGCCCTCACCTCGGCCAATATGAGTGCATATATTAGGTATTTGTTTAAAACCGTTCGCAAGTATTTCGGCGAGGCGATCGTGGTGACGCAGGAGGTGGACGACATCATCTCGTCGCCCATCGTCAAGGAGTCGATCATCAACAACGCCGACTGCAAGATTCTTTTGGACCAGCGCAAATACCTCTCGAAATTCGACGGCATACAACGTCTGCTGGGGCTGACGGACAAGGAGCGGGCGCAGATTCTCTCGATCAATCTCTCGAACGATCCTAAACGCCTCTATAAGGAAGTGTGGATTGGGCTCGGAGGCGTGCAGTCGGCAGTTTATGCCACGGAAACCTCGGTCGAAGAATATTTGACCTATACCACTGAGGAATCGGAAAAGATGCAGGTCATGGAGCTTGCCGAAAAGCTCGGCGGCGACATCGAAGCCGCCATCCAGCAGTTGGCATGCAAGCGCGAAACGAAAACCGAATCTTAATGCCCGCTGCCATGAAACAGTTGCTTTGGATATGCGCCGGCATCCTGCTGACGTTTACGGCCGTGCTCGGAGCGTTTCACCTCTTCTACGATTACGAATACCGCAAAATCCGTCCCCTGTGCGGAGCATGGCATTCGACGCTCGACGACACGCGGCTGGTGATCGAGCCGTGCGGTGATAAATTCCGCATCACCATCACGCGCCGCGGCACGTCCGAAACACATGCTCTGCACTACAAGGATTGCGTCTATTATACGGCCTACGGCGGACGCCGGATCGATCTCTTTTACACGCCCCCGGCCGATGCACTGCTCCTCGTGCCGGGCGACGCTTTCAAACGAACCTCAAAACTCAAAAACAATGAACAGTAACCAATCGACGCCTGCGTCGGCCGTAGCGGCCCTTCAGCAGGAGATCAGAACCCGCACCGAAGTCATCCGCACTTTGGCAGACCTTCGGGAACAACTCGACGCCGACCGTATCTGCGGAGCGTGGCTCTCGGCGGAAAACAACCTCTCGGCCTCGATACGCCGCATCGGCGAGGGCATGTGGCGCATCCTCGTTTTCGACCACGCGCTCTGCTACAAACGCCTCGTACAGGACGGCATCATCGCGCTGCGCCGCCACCGTCTTTGGCTCGGCGCCGACGACGGCAACCGCGTGATCTACGATGCTTCCACCGAGACACTCACCATCGGCTGTTACGGACGTTTCGTTCCGGAGGACTGCATCCGGCGGCAGGAAGACGACGCAATCAGTGCCGAAGCGTGCGACTTCAACGAACCGGCCGAATAATGGAGCGTCATTCGGTATTTCCGGGCTGCCCCTGCTTGCTGGGGCAGCCCTTCGGCGGACTCCGCCTACAATTATACGTCCTCAAATCCGACGGCTATGGAATGGAAAGATAGGATTGCACGGCTATTCCGCCGCACGCCGGATTGGGAAAGGGAACATCGACGCACGCTCATTGTCCGCCATGCTGAAAACCTGCTCCGGGAACGGGATATAAACAGTGTTACAGACCTTGTGCGACGGCACCGGAAATCGGATCTGACCATTGCCGGAATCAGACTGACAATGAATACAGCGACATCCCGCTTTCTCAGGACGCCCGAAGATGCGGCGGGAAAAGATATGCTGGAGCTGATGGATGCCCTGCGCAGAACACCGTTTGCAAAAAAGATCGGGCGACGCCTCGCGGACGTTCCGGCAGACACCGCCCACTCCCTGCACGGAGTGTTCGCTATGCATACTTTTCTCTTGGATGCCTATCTGGAGCAACATCCCGACAGCAAGCTCCGGCAGCCTCCGATGGACGAGGTGCAGGCAGCAGCGCATATCATCGACCGGCAGTTTCGCGCCGAGACATTCCGCGAACTGCGCCATCTGGCGGAAATATCCGGAGGCTATATACCCTCCTGTTACGTTGCACGCCTTTACGACTGGGACGCCGACATGGAGCGGTTACAAGAGATGCGCGGGCGGCTGAACGGCCCGGCATGTCCGGAAGCTCCGCAGCAGGTACAGCAGCTCCGGAAGCGAATCTGGAAGGCCGAGAACCGCATGGTGCGGGAAGCCAAGAGGATATTGGAGAGTGATCCGGAAATTTCCCTGCGGCAAACCTACATTGAAAAACTCGATGCCGAGTTGCAGACATTGGGATGGCTTGCACGCTTCCCGGAGCGAATCGACGACAGCCGTATTAACCGGCAGCTGCTCGACAAATACAGGATTCTTCCCGGCATATCACCAGCCGAGCAATACGGGCAGGTCGAGAAAGCCTTCCGCGAGCTGGATGCACGCCTTGTCCGCATGACCGGGCGGCAGTCCTACGCCGACGATCTGTTCGAATCCCTGCGGCAGAAAGGCCCGAAGCCGGAGAAACATATTTCCGGGGTGCGGCAGAAAGAGATCAATTCTGCAAGGAAAGAGCAAACCGGACAACCGGCTTCGGGTCGGCGGATAAAGCGGTGATGCCCGTCTTCGGGTGAATATCCTCAATAACACAATCAATTCAAGCATGAAACAGAAAATCATCCTGCTGTGTCTGTGCCTTGTCTGCACGGGCCTCAGCACATACGCCCAGTGGGTCGTCTCAGACCCTACGAACCTCGCGCAGGGGATCGTCAACTCCACCAAGCAGGTCGTCGAAGCCGCCAAGAACGGCTCCACCATGCTGCAAAGCTTTCAGGAAACCGTGAAGATTTATGAGCAGGGGAAGCGATACTACGACGCCCTGAAATCCGTCAGCAACCTCGTCCGCTCGGCCCGCAAGGTGCAGCAGTGCATCCTGCTCGTGGGCGAAATCTCGGACATCTACGTCGACGGTTATCGCCGCATGGTCGGCGACGAGAACTTCACGCCCGCGGAGCTCGCGGCCATCGCCGCAGGCTACGCCCGCATCATCGAGGAATCGGCCGGGGAATTGAAGGAGCTGCAGGACATCGTGAACCCTACGGATATGTCCCTGACGGACAAGGACCGGATCGACGTGGTGCAGCGCGTCTACGGCGTTCTGCGGCGCCATCGAGACCTGGCACGCTACTACACGCGCAAGAACATCTCCATATCCCTGCTGCGGGCCGCCCGGAAGCGGGACATGGAGGGTGTGCTCTCATTGTACGGAACCGACGAACAACGTTACTGGTAGCCGACGATGGTACACATGCTTTCCCTTACGGACAATCTGCATACGATTCTCCGGGTGCTTTACGACGACATGATGGCGCTGTGCTATCCGATGTCGCAGGTCGCAATGGCCATCGCAGGGATCGGGGCGCTGCTTCACATCGCCTACCGCGTCTGGCAGTCGATGGCCCAAGCCGAACCGATCGACCTCTTTCCCCTTATGCGGCCCTTCGCCATCGGCATCTGCATCCTGTTCTTCCCGACGCTCGTGTTGGGAAGCCTGAACGGCATACTTTCACCCCTGGTAAAGGCGACGCATTCGCTGATGGTCGGGCAAACACTCGACATGGAACAATGGCAGGAGCGGCGTGAGCGGCTCGAACTCGAAAGCCGCGAGCAGATGCCCCCGGACAGCTACTACGCCGAGAACGAGGAGATGGAGCGCGAGCTCAGCGAACTGGGCGTGGACGACCAGACACAGCAGACACTCGACCGCATGAACGAGGAGCGATCCTCATGGTCTGTAAAGGGACTTATATTCAAAGGCTTGGCATGGATACTCGAACTGCTCTTCGCCGCGGCGAGCGTTATCCTCGACGTGCTGAGGACCTTTTACCTGATCGTCCTCTCGCTGCTCGGCCCGATCGCTTTCGCCATCTCCGTGTTCGACGGTTTTCAATCCACCCTGACGCAATGGCTCACGAAGTATGTCTCGATCTACCTGTGGCTGCCGATCTCGGATCTTTTCTCGGCGATCATCGCACGTCTGCAAAGTCTCGCCATGCGACACGATGCCGAACTGATGGCCGGAGGCTACAACTGGTATGTGGACTGGTCGAACAGTCTGAATCTGATCTTCATGCTCGTAGCCGTCTGCGGATACCTCTGCATCCCCTCGATCGCCTCGTGGGTCGTGCAGGCGAACGGATTCGCCGCCTATAACAAGACCGTCTCGAAAATGACCTCGCTCGTAAGCGCCGGGGCGGGATGGACGGCCGGCAAAGCATGGGCCGGGGCCAAAGGCGCCGGCTCGGCGGCATTATCGGGCGGTAAGGCTGTGGGGCGTGGTATCATGAACGGCGCCCGGCTTATTTTCCGAAAATAAAATAACTCGTTATTATGGAATTCAAGTGTTTAACGAACATCGAAACATCCTTTCGGCAGCTGCGCATGTACGCTTTCGTCTTCGCCGGAATCTGCGCCGTCGTAACCGTGGCGGCAGTCTGGATGTCCTACTCCTTCGCCGAGCGGCAGCGGCAGAAGATCTACGTGCTGGACAACGGCCGCTCGCTGATGGTGGCGCTCTCGCAGGACCTCGCGCAGAACCGTCCCGTCGAAGCCCGCGAACACGTGCGGCGCTTTCACGAGCTCTTCTTCACCCTCTCGCCCGACAAGGCGGCCATCGAGTCCAATGTCGGACGCGCCTTGCAGATGGCCGACAAAAGTGCCTTGTCCTACTACAAGGTCCTGCAGGAAAAGGGATTCTTCAACCGCCTGATCGCCGGAAACGTCTCACAGATGGTAAAAGTGGACAGCATCCGCTGCAATTTCGACCGCTATCCCTACGAGGTTACGACCTTTGCCCGGCAGCGCATCCTGCGCGAGAGCACCGTTACGGAGCGGTCGCTCGTCACGACATGCCGTCTGGTGAACGTCTCCCGCTCGGACAACAATCCGCAGGGATTCATGCTCGAGGCGCTGAACATCGTCGAAAACAAAGACCTCGCGACCTATGACCGCTAAACCTCACTCCCTGCGCTGCCGCATCCGTTGGATGCAGCGGTCGCTGCGGCGCCGGCATGACGCGCTCGCGCCCCGCATCCGGGAGCGGATCGTACTCGCGGCGCTCGTCCTGCTGCTGCTCCTTTACCTCTGGCTCCTGTTCGCTATGGACATGGTACCGGAGCTGGAGATCGGGCATCCCGAATTATTACATCCAAAACCGTAAACGTTATGACAGAAAACAAGAATCCGGGAAACGACCCCTCGGCGGAGTTCGAACGGCAGCGCAAGCGCAAGGTGCTGCTCTTCGCGGCGATCCTCGGATGTATATTCCTCGTCGCGATGTGGCTTATATTCCGGCCTGCGCCCGTCAAGCCTCAAGAAGGGGCCGCGGGGATTAATACGTCGGTTCCGGACGGCAAGGCGCAGGCTACCGTCGGCGACAAACGCAAAGCCGCCGAACAACTTCGCAACGAGGAACAGCAGCAGAAACGCATGATGACACTCGGCGACAACTTGTTTTCGCTGCTGGACGACGGGATCAAAACCGCCGAAGAGCCTGCTCCGGCGGACAACCCCGCACAGCGGGCCGCCGAGGCCAACCGGGCCATGCAGCGGCAGGTGCAGGGCTTCTACGCCGCTCCGCAGCGCAATGCCGAGGTCGAAGCGCTGAAAGAGCAGGTCGCGGCCCTGCAATCCCAGCTCGACGCCGAGCGGCAGCAGCCCGATCCTCTGGAGTTAGCCAAGGAGCAATACAAGCTCGCACGGAAGTATCTCGGCGGAGGAGCACCCCCGGGTGAAGAAGCAGTTGAGCCGACAAAGCAACGGCGGGATTCGCGCCTGTCCGTGATGCGGCCCGTGCGGGAAGGTGAGGTCGAAGCCTCGACACTCGACCCGCGGGCGGATTTCACCATCGAGCGCAACCTCGGATTTCTGACCGCGACGGGACGTGCGGCGGAGAATCAGGTACCGACCGTCAAAGCCTGCGTAGCTCAGACACAGGTCATACGTGCCGGAAGCACGGTACAGCTGCGGCTGCTGGAAGCCGTGCGCATCGACGATACGGTGATTCCCCGCAACACCCCGTTATACGGTCTTGCGACGATCGCCGGAATGCGGCTGCAAGTCATGGTGTCGTCCGTCGAATACGGCGGGCGGATCTTTGCCGTCGAAGCCGTGGCTTACGACCTCGATGGCCAGCCGGGGCTGAATGTCCCGAACTCCCGCGAGCGGACGGCCCTCAAAGAGGCGCTGGCGTCCGTCGGGCAAACCGCCGGCACGAGCGTAAACGTCACCCGTTCGGCCGGACAGCAGGTGTTGTCCGAGCTGGCACGCGGGGGATTGCAGGCTTCGTCGCAGTATGTCGCCGGGAAGCTCCGCGAGGTGAAGATAACCCTCAAAGCCAACCATCAGCTATTATTGATTTCAAAACAACAGTAAAAAATGAAAAGAGACCTTATTTATCTGACTCTGATTGTCTCCTCAATTTGGGCAGCACATGCTACGGCGAAGGCCATGCCGGACGGGCCGCAGCAGATCGAGCCCCGCAAGATTGAAGCGGGATTCACCAAGACCGTACACATCTTGTTTCCGTCGCCCGTCACGTATATCGACATCGGCTCGATGGACATCATCGCCGGCAAGGCCGACGGGGCCGAGAACGTCGTGCGGGTGAAGGCGGCCGTGCGGAATTTCGCAGCAGAAACAAACCTGACGGTCATCACCGAAGACGGCGGATTTTTCACGTTCGATGTCCACTATGCCGAGAACCCGGTTGTCTCGACCCTCAATCTTACAGTGCAGGAACCGCAGACGGAAGGTGTGAAGAAACCGGCTGCCGCGGGCTATCCGCAGCCGACGGCCCCAGCATCCGAAGGCCGGGTGCTGCTGCGCGAGGTAGGCCGAGAGAAGCCCGCGACCATAAAACGCATGTTGAGCGACATATACCGGCAGAACCGTACGGATGTGAAAGGCATTCGTGCGAAGAAGTACGGCATTGAAGTCGAAGTGTTGGGGATTTACGTGTTCAATGACGTGATATACATGCACACCTGCATCTCGAACGACACGAATATCTCTTTCGAGGTGGATGCGCGGCGATTCATCGTAGCGGATCGCAAACTCGCCAAGCGCACGGCACAGCAGCAGACGCCGCTCGAAATCCTGCGCGCATGCAATGACCCGGCAGTCGTGAGGGGACACCAGCGCCAGCGGACGGTATTCGCGCTGCCCAAACTGACGATCTCCGATGACAAGGTGCTTTTGCTGGAAATCATCGAGAAAAACGGGGCCCGGCATCAGACGGTGGAGATAGCGGCCAAAGAGTTGTTAGAAGCAAAACTGCTGTAAGGAGATGAAGCGGCTGAATCCAGCCCTGTTTTCATCCGTTAAGATGGACTGGGCGACCCCGCAGGCATTCTTCGACGCCCTCGACGCAGAATTCCATTTCACCCTCGATCCGTGTGCCTCGCCCGGAAACGCCAAGTGCGGGAAGTTCTACACCATAGCGGACAACGGGCTGGAGCAGGACTGGGCCGGAGAAACGGTTTTCTGCAATCCGCCTTACGGAAGGGCGATTTACGACTGGGTGTTCAAATGCTGGCGCGAGTCCCGCAAGCCCGGAACGACGGTCGTGCTGCTCATTCCCGTACGAACCGACACCCGTTATTTCCACGAGTTCATCTACCGCAAGGCCCGTGAAATCCGGTTTATACGCGGGCGTCTGCGCTTCGGGGACGGCACGGCTCCGGCGCCGTTTCCCAGCATGGTCGTCATATTCTAAGTAGCGACCGTATGGAAACTTTATTGAAAGCGCTGCTCCTGACGACGGAAATTTTGTCGCTGCCGGCAGCCGTCGGATTGGCATGGCTGATACTGTTCCCGGAATACCCCGAGCGAAAATCCCCGCAGGAACAGATAAAAACGCATTGACTGTTCGTATCTTTGTTGCTGACTTAATCTGCGGAGAAAAATGATTGAAAATACCCATGCGGCAGAATCCTTCGATGCGTTGTTCGCCCGGCTGGCGACATCCGAGTTCCGCCGAAGATTTCGTCTGAAAGCGGAAGATATCGCCTATATCGAGCGAAAAGGCATGGAGACTATCCGGCGTCATGCCGCAGATTTCGTGCGCATGCGCCTCGCTCCGGCCGTTATTCCCAATGACGGGCGGCAGACCCCTATGCGCGGGCATCCGGTCTTTATCGCCCAGCACGCCACGGCCTGCTGCTGCCGGGGATGTCTGGCCAAGTGGCACGGCATCCCACCCGGGCGAGAACTGGCGACCGAAGAACAACGATATATCGTTGCGGTATTGACGGCATGGATCGAACGTCATGAAACCCGGCATCAGACGGTGGGAATTTCCGACGGGGAATCCGTTGGATACAAAACTGCTGTAAGGAGATAAAGCGGCGAAGCCGGTAGTATTTTCGTCCGTTAAGACGGACAGGGCGGCGCTCCCGCAGGCATTCTTCGATGCTGAATGTCACGGCCGGAACTGTCCGGTGCGGAGGTTTTTATGCATCAGTGAAAACGTTTCGAAACAGTGGAGATCTTACGGTCTTTTCTTGTCAAAATCATTTTGCAAAAGGATTCCAGACATAAGTTCCGCACGCTGCGGCTCTGAAAGGCTGTTCGTTTCCGAACAATCAGACACCCCGGTACGGTTTTCAGACCGTACCGGGGTGTCTTTCATGCAGCTTGAGGAAACTCAATATTCATCTTCGTTGAAGAAGAAATCGTCCTTGGAGGGGTAGTCGGGCCAGATGTCTTCGATAGATTCGTAGATTTCACCCTCGTCTTCTATCTCCTGCAGGTTTTCGAGCACTTCGAGCGGCGCACCCGAACGTACTGCATAGTCGATGAGTTCATCTTTCGTTGCGGGCCAGGGGGCATCTTCGAGTTTCGATGCCAGTTCAAGTGTCCAATACATGATTCGGTAAAGTTTTATCTCTCTGAATTTTCCGGAAAAACAAGGCTTTTCCTTACAGGGATGCAAAGGTAAAGCAAAAAAACGATGCCCGCAAACGGAACGATCCCCACGGCCTACATTCCGGACGTTCGAATGTCCTAACATCCGATTTCTACGGATGTGTCCGGCGTATAGGACTATGCGGTATCCCGGGGAGAAGAACCGAAAATCGCAACGAGAATTCCGATCCCCGCAAAGGTTCGTGAATCCGAACCGGAGATATGTCGCCGCCCGAGGTATCCGGGAAGACAGCATGCCGCCGTACAGCCGCCGACGGACTTTTTCCAGACACTGACAGCGTCGTAAAGAATTTCCGCAATGTAAAATCGGATATTATCCGGTATAACCTATATGGAATTTTCGTATCTTTATGGAAACCTAAAACCTATCGAACCATGAAATTCTTCATCGACACAGCCAATTTGGAGCAGATTCGCAAGGCGCACGAACTGGGCGTCCTGGACGGTGCGACGACCAACCCATCGCTGATGGCCAAAGAGAACATCCGGGGTACGGAGAACTGCAACCGTCATTATGTTGAAATTTGCAACATCGTCGAAGGAGACGTGAGCGCCGAGGTCATAGCCACCGACTTCGAAGGGATGGTGCGCGAAGGCGAGGTGCTGGCGGCGCTGCATCCCCGCATCGTCGTGAAACTGCCCTGCACGGCAGCAGGAATACGGGCCGTGAAATATTTTGCCGCCAAGGATATCCGGACGAACTGCACGCTGGTATTCTCCATAGGGCAGGCGTTGTTGGCGGCAAAGGCCGGAGCAACCTATGTTTCTCCGTTCGTGGGACGTCTCGACGACATCTCCGAAGACGGCGTGGCATTAGTAGCCCACATCGTGAAGGTCTACCGCACCTATGGTTACAAAACGCAGGTGCTGGCCGCTTCGATCCGTCATACGCAGCATATTATCCAGTGTCTCGATGCGGGTGCCGATGTGGCGACATGCCCCCTTGCGGCAATCGAAGGGCTGCTCAGACATCCGCTGACGGACAGCGGGCTGGAGAAGTTCCTCGCAGACCATGCACGCCTGAATGCCTGACGGGTCACCGGCAGCGATAAAACGGCAACGCCCCGATTCGAACATCCGAATCGGGGCGTTGTGGCAATCATTTCTTTTCCAAAAGCCGCTGGAAGGCGGGAGAAGGCTTAAATGCAGGAATGTCGTGTGCCGGAATTTTGATCGTCGTATTCTTCGTAATGTTACGCGCCGTCTTTTCTTTGCGATGCTTAATCAGGAACGTACCAAAACCGCGGAGGAAAACGTTTTCCTTGCGGATCTGTGCGGCTCGCACCTCTTCCATGAAACCTTCCACGACGGCTAAAACGGTCACGGCTTCGACGCCCGTTTCCTGGGCGAGTTGCTTTACGATATCTGCTTTGGTCATTTTTGTAAGTTTTTGTCCGACAAAGATAAACAAACTTCCGAACTGAAAAAAGCCCATCGACAATCCGATGATTATACCAACAGGTTTATTGTATTGCCGCAGAACGGCGCATCGTGATATTAGAAAATAAAAATCCGGGTTCGGACATTTTTAACATGGATACGGATTCATCTCTTCCGACCCCGTTTCATAGAGGTCATATCCTTGTCCTCCGCTACGGGACGTTTCTGTTCTTTTAACGGCCACTGCGAAAAAATATGCTCTTGGCGGACTGTCATCTCTTTCAGTCGTCGGGCGATCTGTTTCCAGTCGTATTCGAAATTCAGCATGACGATATCCTCACCGAAATCGATGTCATCGAAATATGTGAGTGCCTTGAACGGGCGGATGACATTTGCCTGCGGAAATTTTCGTTCGTAGCATTTGAGCATCTCATAAAACGGGATGCGGGTGGACAGACAGGCGATATCCACGAAATCTTTGAGCCGCGAACCGTCGTCGGCTATCGCAGACAGCTTCATGGCGACGATATCCTCGATGCTGTATAAACGGATTCCGGATTCCGCATAGGGCTGCCGGAGATATGCATATTTGTGAGCTATGCAGTCGATCTTAACGCCGTCGATCATGCCTTTCAGCGTGTCGGGGCGCCTGAAGGCCGTTTGGAATCCGTATCGCTGCGAAAGAAACGCTTCGAGTTCCCCGGCGTCGAACGACTCCGGAGTGAACAGATCCAGATCGACACTCACACGATGCCCCAGATATAAGGCCAAAGCCGTACCTCCGGCCAGATTGAACGCCGCAAGCCGGGGCTCGGCCTCCAACTGTTTCAACAACCCAAGTGTCTGCGGCGCAACTGTCTGCGTGTGTAACATCTCAATTCCTCTTTTTTAAGGCCGAAAGCCGTACATACGAAATTCATATCCTGCGCCGAGAGTGTCGGAACCTCTTTGATAATTTCCCGGAAGCCTTCGATGCCTCCGTAGAGGTCGAACGCCGCGAAGTAGTCCCGGAGCCATCCCCGTTCTATGATGCGCTGCACGACGACCTTACGCGAACGCTGCCAGTCGAACTGCGTCAAGTCATAGTCCCAAAGTAATGTCTTTGAGACCTTGCAGCAGCCTTTATTTCGGATATAGTCATCGAATATGGTCATGAGCCGGAGTTCGTTTCGTTTTACAAAGATACGGATAAGCCGAGAGTAAACCAAAACTTGTTTTGAGTTTACCGAGGCGGAGTATCTTCGGCGAAGCCAAATATACGAATTATCCTGATGATATGCAATTTCCGTGCTTTGTCCGGCATACGCCTTCAAGAGTTGTGTCTTATCGCTCGTCATTCGCCGCAGCAAACATGGGACAAATCGGATATACACTCCCCGACGAAGGTCGGATACGGTGGTACGGACATCTCCGAACCGATTGTCCCTGTCTGCAGCATAGCGCAAAATTTTCATACGCATAAATAACCGGTTTTTCAGGTGTGGGTCGCCCAGCCGTGAAAGGGACGGTCGATAAAACAGCACGATCGATCCGGCTGTCCGTGATAAACCAATCCGCCGACAACGCCCAGACTCCCGTCGGGATAGCGTTCCTTGAAGAGGAACGAATAGGGCGCGAAGTCCCTGTAAAGTTCGATCTGGCACGGATGATGGGGATTTTGCTCACGGCGTTCGAGGCGCTCCAAACATTCCCGAAGCGTGCTGTCGCCGATGCTTTCGGCGTATTGCACTACCTTATCGTAGTGCTCCTGACACATGATTTTCATAAGGCTTGATTTTTAGGTCTATTTCCCCATTCCGGGGTGTTGTTCCAGAAAGAGCATCCGCTGCCGGATATAATGCAGCAGCGGTTCTCCGTCGCCGACAGATTCCATAATGTTGTTCGTTCCGCCAATATCCTTCAGCACTTTCAATGAGAAAGAGTTGTGTATCTGCCCCGAATCGAACTGCAAATCGTGTCCGGACTCGGTAAAGGTGATGCAGACAGGTCTTCCCCGCTTTGTTCTGCCGAAAACCGTGATAGCACCACGCAGGTCTATCGGATAAAACTCGTCGTTATTCTCCCAGTCGATCTCAGGAGTCAGGCGGACGATCTCCGCCATGACCGGACGGAGCAGCCCTTCCATCCAATGCGGATCATTCAACCGCTCCCGTTCTTGCTTCAGATGTTCAATCTCCCGATCGATCTCCTTGCGGCGCTTGTCGCACTGCGTTTTATGCAGGCGGTAGCGCGTAATGATATTCTCAATAGCATTATATTATGCATACCAACTGCACCGCAGGGGCTGCCCGTCCCATTTCCACGCAGTACGGTATGAGTCGATGCGGATATAATTTTTCGACAGACGGTGCGTATGGGTCTTGCCCTTGAAAACATCGGGCAGCGGGACGGTCGTTCCGCACATATAGCCGTCTTCGGTAGTTCGCTGGTCGAGCTGCCGCAGGTCTACCGCGCTGCCGCGGATCGCTATGACCTGATAGAAGTCGATATTGGTCTGCTCCCAGCCCCACGACGAGTAGAGGATGTCGCCGACGCGCAGCGAACGTCGGAACTCCTCACTCGACCGCGCTACGGCTTCGTCATGGCGCCGGAAGCGCTCGGCCTCCTGCCGGATACGCTCCATAGCCTTGTCGTATTCTTCCGGGGTGTGGGCCTTGTAGACATACCGGGGGCGCTTTATCCCCGGTGTCCATGCCGCGATACAGCGGCCGTTACGGCCCTGAAACCGGACAAGCGAGATATTATAGATCAATTCGGGAGCGAAGCCCGTCCCCTGAGCGAGCCGCTCGGCGTTCTTGTTGATGCGATAGGTTTTCATTGTTTCTGAGATTTAAGATTTGGGGTATCTTCTTCTACGACTTGGAAGTTGTCGGGATTCCAGCCCTTCATGAAAAGAGCAGCTTGTGCGTCGATGACGCTCGGAAAGATGCGGCGGTGCTGCCGCGAAAAAGAGATGCGCCCGGCCGAAATCCGCCGCACAGGGCGCCCCCGGTGTTCGAGGTGGCAGCGGCATGGCACGGGACGGTAGTGCAGGAAGCCCCGCATGCGCAGCAGCAGGCCCCGTTCGTACTCCTTGTCCTCGCGGCAGCGTTCCCACGCCTCGTATTTGTCGATGCCGTCGGTCAGCAGCGTGTAACCGACAGCCCGATCATAGCGGGTTCGGCCTTGCCAAAGGCCCTTGAAAAAGAGCGACAGAAGTTCCAGTTCGAGCGTCGGACGGCCTTTCGTGCGCAGAATTTCGGTCAACGATTCGACTTCGTTGTAACGGAAGTCGAGCGGGCGAATGTTGTTCGTCGCCATGCGCACCATCACCCGCAGGTCGGGGGTAATGGTGATACGTGTTATAATCTGATAGCTCATAATGATATGCAATTAAAAGACCGCAGCTTTAGGGCTGCGGCCTGATTTGACAATACGTGAAGTGTCGTGTTATTTCGGATTGGTCGTGTCCCGGAGCTTCAATCCGAAAGCACCGCAGGCTGTACGCAGATCTTCGCTGAACTTGCTGCTCTCGCAATAATAATCACCCATTCGCCCGGCCAATTCCTGCAGATCGCTGTCCGTAATCGTCGCAGTATCGTATCCGTGTCTTTCGAGTACCGCACGGTTCAGAAAGGCGATGTCGAACTCCGCATTCGGATCATCCTTACTCGGAACGCTTCGCAGTTTCTCGTCGGTGAATCGGCAAATCTCGTCGAGGTATTCCTTCTCCGCCCAGTCCGTATCCTCGTGCCGCCGGGAGAACTCGTCACCCCAGGCAATGAGCGTCGCGATCGTATCGCGGGAGTTGTCCGAGGGGCGGAATTTCCTGCGCCCGGCTTCATAGGCGATATCGACCAGCGCCTCGGCATAGTCGCGCAGGGACACATTGCCCGGAAGCGCTGCGGGCTGCCTTTTCATAAAGGCAGTGACGGCCTCGGCATAGATCCGAAGCTGCAAACGGTCGCGCTCCGCGACGGCTTCGTCGCGGTTCAGCCCGAATTCCGGGGATTCATGTCCGTCGAGGAAGTTCTGCAACTCGCCCAGCCGGAAAACGTCGTAGCGCGTATGGTATTCCGGCAGGCAGCGTTCTACGAAATCTGCCGTAAGGTCGCTTGTCGTCTGCGGCGCAGCTTCGGCGGACGGGATAAAATCATATTCCTGCAGCCATTCAGCGATGATTTGCAGGGTATCGCAGGATAGATTTTCAAGCGGAAGCGGGAAATCATCCCCGTCCCATCCGTCCATCAGGCAGACGGGCGTCAGCCCATCCTCACAAAATTCGAGGGAGATTACATTGCGATAAAGGCCGTCGTATCTGATTGTAAGGGGTGACTCGTAATACTCCTCGTAGGCGAGGCCGCCCGTATCTGCCAGCCTCTCGCGGTCTGTCGCATCGGCCTGATAGGTTCCCAGCCGCCCTTGCCGGCTGGCGATGACCGAGCGGATGACGCCGATCTGATAGGCACGCAGTTTTTCGAGTGTTTCTTTGTCTTTCATAATCGTAGAGAGTCAAGTTATTTATAAGAAAATTTCGGTCTGACGAAATAGCAGACCGTGGTGTGCCGCCCGTGATCCTTGACGAGTTTCACGGGTTGGGGCGCATTGTAGATGCGTCGCTCGGAAACGGGAGCATCGAGCGCATTCCATTTCTCTTGCGATACGGCGGTCTGCTCGTCCCGATAGCACCAAACGATGACGGATTTCGGATCGGGAGCCGCAAATACGGTTCCTTCGTAATCGGAGAGAAACTGCCGGAACTCCTCTTCCGAGCCGAACGAGATGCACTCGCCCCGGTAAAGATCGCTGCTTCGGCACTCCGTATCCTTGTAAAGGCTGATCTTGCGCCATTTCTCGGTCGAGAAATCGCCGTAAAGCGATTCCGGTTCCCGGTATTCCCACAACGGCACCTCGGCGCAGAACCGGACGACTCCGTTGCCGCAGGCGCCGCAATGGCCCCAAGCACAGAAATCCCCCGGCACGCTTCCGGTCGGGTGCAACGCGTGCGGCGCCACGACCGTAAAAGGCCCTCCGCTGACCGCGCAGCCGATACCGCCGGCTGTCGCCCACACGAAAGGCACGTAAGGGCACAGGCAGATCGAGCGCGTTCCATCTTCACGGACAGCCTCGATCAGGGCGTTGCCGTGGAAGTCACCGTGGCGCGTGGTATAGCGCACCCGGTCGCCGACCTGCGGGACACGTGGGTTACGGGTACGTTCGATATGACGCACCAGCTTATTGGCCATGTCCACGTCCTCTTGCGTCAGGTGGTGTTCATGGTCGTAAAGCGTATTTATCGGCAGCAGCGTTTCTCGGTTGTACCGATCTTCGGTTTGGGATTGTTGCATATTGCTGATAATGAAAGCGCCGCGGCCCAAAGGTCGCGGCGCGGGTTAGACAAGAAGTTTCTATAAGATTCAGGCCGCTTCGGCCGGAATCGCCTCCGGGGTTTCCGGCTCCTGTTCGCAGGCCAGCCGTTCGGAGATCATCCGTGCCGCCCGGTTCACATCCGTGAGAATGTCAAACAGGTATGTCGGCTCTTTACGGAACTCCGCCAGCCAGTCCTTGATATAGGCGGCACTCTCCTCACGGGGTGCCGTGGCGAAGCCCAGCATCGCACCGCACAAAGCCGCCGTAAGTTCGGCTATCAACTCCTCACGAATATAACCGGCATCTCCGTAGCAAGCGCCAAAAGGACGGTTCAGACGCTCCGGATGCCCCGTGCTGTGCGTGACTTCGTGGAGAAGTGTCGTGTAGAATGCCGCGCCCTCCGGAAACTGCCGTTTTTCGGGACAGACGATCCGGTCGAGCGTCGGTGAATAGGACGCCCTGTTGCCGGATTTGAGCAGGATGGGACAGAGCCACGACTGCTCCGCCAGCATCCGATCGAGCACCTCGCATGTCAGACCGTCCGAGTAGTCTTTCGGCCCGGTCGGTGTCGTAAGCGAAGCGTAGCGCTCCGGCTGCTGTTCCGACATATCCGTCTGGTCGATGTTGAAGACCGGGTAATAGCGCATCACGGGCAGCACGTCGTATTGCCGCCGCTGCTCCTGCGGCAGGCGGTAATAGTCCGCCAACTCAATCTTCTTGCGGGTCTCCTTATGGCGGATATACAGTTTCCAGAAGAAGACCGGGAACGAACCGGAGCCTTTGAGGATGTTCAGACCCTCCTCCTTGGCCTGCTTGAAGGTCATAAAGAGCGGCGTGCTATAGCCTGCGATCTCCGAGAGGAACAGCAGCATCAGGATATTCCCGCCCCGGTAGGGCGTGCCGCGCAGATTGCGCGGAAGACCGTGCGCGAGGTCGGCGATCCACGGCTTGCGCCACTCCTCGGTGAGCGTCTCCATTTTCTTTATCATCAGCTCCGTCAGCTGCGGAGCGATCTTTTCAATCAGATTCTTATTCATGGCTCTTCTCTTTAAGTTATTCTTCCTCCGGAGCGGTAGCTTGCCGCCAAAGACGGATCTTTTCGTCGTTCGTCCTGCCGTTCCACCACATGTCGCAGGCGTCGCGGAAAGCCTTGCGATCATCCTTCGGGCTGAAATTTTCCGGATTCAGTCCGGTGATAATTTCCCGGTCTTCTTCTGTCGTTCCGTCATTCCACCACGGCTCGACCGTATCGGACATCAATTCGCTCTCGCGTACCTGACGGGTGTGTTCTGCACAGTCGTCGCACCATAAGTCATCTTTGTCTTCCGCCATAGACTGTACTTCGTACGTGTTGCTGTCCACCCAGACTTGGCAGGATACCCGCAGCGAACCGCACGCCCCGCAGCGCCACGGATCGGCGGGCATCTCTACTGTCGGTTTTTCTGCAATAGGTGTCTGTTCCGGAATCTCTGAAATCTTATTCATAACAGTAGTAATGCAAAGACGGAGCAGGCTATGTCTGCTCCGTCGGTTATTTAGTTCATGTTGTTACTATGCCGCCGTTTTCATCTCCTCCGGCATTCGGGTGTCGGGTTCGATATCGGGATCCAGCGGAATAATAAGCGGCTCCGGCGACGGCTCTGCGTCGGGCATCTCGTCCGGCACCAGATCCGGGAGTTCCTCGGGCTCGAAGTCCGGAGTCTCCTGCATCGAAGCGACCTTTTCTTCCGCTTCGGCTTTTGCCTGCAAAGCGTCGATCTGCTCCTGAAGACGGGCTTTGCGACGCTCGTAGACTTTCAGATACTCCTGCTGCACCTTCTGGCTCTGCTCCGTGAAGTTCATATCCGCGAAGCGGCACATCATTCCCGTCAGGAGCGTTTCGTCCGTACAACGAAAGTCCGGAGCCGCCGAGCGGAAGTAGTCCACCAGATACGCGCGGACCAGCGCCGCCTGTTGCTTGGCCGTGATACGTCCCGCCGCGGCAAATTGCTCTCGGTCGGTCAGGTAAGAGCCCTCCTTGGGCCGGAAACCGCACTGACGGAGTTTCGAATCGCTCATCACGCGCTGCATCACGGCGTAGTAGAACATCTGCTGCTCCTCCTTCTGCAAAGGCTTGTTCGCAACCTTCACATCGAGAAAGACACGCTTCATATCGGTCGTGATATGCTCGTAGCAGATTTCCCGGTTGCGGCGATCCTGCTGCATCAGCCCTTCCAGCGGAGAAGGCGGGACGACGGTGACGAAGACCTTATGCTCATCGTCCTGCCCCTCGTTTACCGTCACTTCCCGCTCCTCGTCCTCGATCTCTTCGTAGCGGATTTCAATATCGAGGTTGCCGATGATGGCGTATTTGCGCACGCGCCCTTCCGAGATGTCGAACTCCAACTGCTGCGTCTGTTCCGTAAAGCGGATCATCCGGATCTCATGCCTCTCCTGAGCCTCGGCAAAATCCACCTCTGACACGTAATTTTCGGCCTGCGGAACGTCGGGCATCTGAGGGCCTTTATCGTAGTGATAAACGCTGTATTCCAGCTCTTCGACGTGATAGCCCTCTTTCTCAAGAGCTTCGAGTACTGCGGCAGGCGTTTCGCCGTCCGTAGCCAGCGTCGTACGCGGATCGTCTTTGAGGAGTTTCACAGCCTTCTGCACGAGAAACTCGTCATTCTTGCGGAGCATGCACTCGCGGTTCTGGCAGCCCGCGCAACCGCCCGTACATTCGTCCTTGAACAACACCTGATTGGCCGTGTTGTGCTGGCAGGAAAGGCACTCCGTCTTATCGAAGTTGTAGCTTTCCAGCTTGGTCATGTAACGCTCGTAGAGACGCCGGGCGATCTCCTTGATCCGCGCCGTCTTCCACGAGTTGTAACACCCCTCGGCGAAATGATCGTCGTAGACCTCCTGCTGGATGTCGGCCGGATATTTGGCGATCTCCGTAGCGACGCCCACTGAGATATCCTCCTTGTCGAGCATCTCGGCCAAAGCGTCGATCAGTTCGCACAATTTCAGACGCGAGCGGATGTAGGCTTCCGACTTGCCGAACTTGCCCACGAGGCTCTCGATCGTATGCCGTCCCGATTGCAAGGCCCGCTTGTAGGCGGCGGCCTCCTCGCGCGGCCGCACGTCCTCGCGCTGCAGGTTCTCCGTGATGGCGGCATCCTCGGCCTCGGCGTCCGACAACTCCCGGATAAGGGCCGGGATGAATTGCAGGCCCGCCATCGCAGCCGCCCAATAGCGGCGCTCGCCGTAGACGATCTCGAAACCCTCGTCCCTCGGACGCACGCAGATAGGTTGAAGAACGCCCGACTGTTTGATGCTCTCGGCAAGTTCCAGCAGCGTATCCTCGCGGAAATTCTTGCGGGGATTGTAGGTCGAATTGACGATTTTGTTCAGATCCAGCAGCCGGACATCCGTCTCGGGATGGGCTGCCGGTTGTTCGGCAGGACTGGTTTCTGCGACAGGATTCACAGCTCCGATATCCGTTGCCTGCGGTTCGGCGGGTTTCATGTCGGGACTCCCGGCTGCAACCGGGTCTTGCGCTTGCGCCGCAACGGCCTCGGAAACGGCCGGCGTCCGAACTGCGGTCTTACCGCTCTGCTTCGATTTCGAATTTGCTTTCGCAGTCTGCATAACATGTAACAGTTTTTACCGTGTGTCTCACGTGTTTTCTGCTCGCACGAATTTTATTGTTTTTATCGCGCAAGCAATGAATAATATGTTATGAGGCTTTATATCCCGAACGGATCGGTTGCCTCGGGAAGATTCATAAGCCCGCGGCGCAGGCGCAGGGGCGGAAAAATACCGCAGCCCCGGCGAGGATGATTTTTCCGTCCCGGAGCCGGAGAGGGAGGCACGGCCGACCGGCCCGGGCTTATCTTTCCCGGGGCAACCGGCAGGATAGGTAATTTCCATTTATCTTTGCCGTGACAAACATCGGAAGCAGCAGCTTCGATGTCATATTGAAACCCGTCATTTCTGGGTATAATCGGATCGAAGCATCCGGCAATATCCTGCATTCGGTCGGATTCATCTCCGTTTCCGGTATATATCTCCGGAAAATTTGCCGGTTCCATACGAACAGTTAATTTTGTAATAGATTCAGTTTATCGGAATGCGTAAATCGGTATTCATACTGCTAACGGTTTTCACGGCCTGCCTGCTCTGCAAGGAGTCGGAGAATATGCCGGGCACCTCTCGGAAATTCATGGATGAAACATTCCTAAACCGTGGGGAGGAGAATTTACTTGCCAGGCAATGGCAATGTGAATATATCTATTCCGATTTAAGTTTCACCAGTGTCTTGCCGGAGGCCAAAAAGACACGCTCGACCGTATCCATGTTCCGGCACGGAGCCCATGGGCGCTTGCGTGCCACGGTTTTATCAATGTGTTGCGTCACATACGGGATTTCGGGCGTCGCAGGACTCGCAGCAAGGGTACACGGAAAAGGTTTCGTGGCCGGCCTACATGCCGTAGACTATTACGTCTATCGCCTGCACCGGCTCATTATTTAGCCATATGGCAAGAAGACTCGCAAAGGCCGGGTAAAAACATGGAATGTCCGGAAAACGGGAAAGTTGTATGTCCTGTTTTCGGGGGAATAAAATGCCCGGCTGTCTCACGCTCGAAATTCGTTTTTTATACGTGTCGCCCCGATGCATATACGATAAATATCGCTCCGGACGGCTCTGTTCTTTCGGAGAATCCTAAAGATGGAAATTTACGATGTACCGATATGCTGACGCGTTCCGTTGTTCACGACGGAATTTTTTATGTTTTGAAGAGAGCTGTCGTGATCTCACACAACGGCCTGTACGGGTAGATGAAAAGTGTCTTTGGAGGGAGTTTTCGGTATTCCCATATGACGGTATAAACACTCCGGACACCGTTTCCCAACAGTATCCGGAGCTGACAAAATTGTGCTTGCGGTATTTTGCACAGGATAAAAATACGGATTCTTTTCGAAAGCAGCAAGCCGTGCCCCGGTTTTTCAGCTTCCGGCGGTTCATCCTCGAGAATTTGCGTTTCTTATATCGCCGCCCGTTTTAGCAATTTTTCCCGCGGGCCGATATTCGGTTTGTATATTTTAATAGACCGAAAATAATTATTTTGGAGTCCTGAAAAACATAATCTCCGTAAGCTGTATGGTAGAATTGGATAAAAGCCAAAAGAAAATTGCCCGAACACTCATAAGCCGGGCCTTGGAGCGTGAATGCTGTACCTTTCTGGCGAAACTCAAACGACTCCTGCAGGATGAAAAAGCGCAGTCCTGCCATGAGAAATATTTGGAAATATATAAGAGCATACAGACATTCGACAAAGATATAAGTCGTCAGTATGACGGTCTGAACGGCTCCCGCTATGCTTTGACGGTATTCAGCCTTTTCTATAACGGAATCCTTACGGAGAAGGATCTCTCGGAATTCGACGACAGAACCCGGGAAGCGTTCTTGGAGCACAGACGGCAGTGGAATCTGGAGTTGTAAGCCGGCAGCACGGACATATACCGCATATGAACCCGGCATGCAGAACCCGAAGGAGCCTCGCAGAAAAATTCTTTCGGGAATGGAATGCCGTGCACCGAGGGAACCGGCCGAAAAAAATAGCATCACAAAGCTGTTTTTGTGAAAAAATATCTATTTTTGGATCGTGTTAAACTACTAAATTCCATACGACCATGAATGAACTGGTAAAGACTATCGACGAGCTGTATGCGGCATTCAAGACCGACGCAGAGCTTCAGGCGGGAAAAAACAACAAAGCTGCGGGACTGCGCGCCCGTAAGGTGTCGCTGGAGCTTGAGAAGAAACTCAAGGAATTCCGGAAAACGTCGCTTGCGGCAGCTGCCAAATAGCTCGTTTTCATCGCATGACGCAGGGTGTTCTTTCGAAGGACACCCTTTTTTGTCCCGGCGGTTTCGGCCTTACCGGCGGAGGAAATGACGGCAGCCCTGTCGAAGATTCAGCCCCGGAGTTTCCCGTCGGTCGTCAGGGAGGGATTCAACCGCTCCCGAAGGCTCGTATTGCGTTTCAGCACGGACATATTGTGGACGGCATAGGCCAAGGCTTTCGTCGCACCGATTAGCACGCAGATCTTTTTGGCGCGCGTGATACCCGTATAGATCAGGTTGCGCTGGAGCATCACGAAGTGGGTCATCAGCACCGGCATGACCACAATCGGGTATTCCGACCCCTGCGCCTTATGAATCGTCGTGGCATAGGCCAGCGTCAGTTCGTCGAGTTCCGTGACATCGTACTCGACCTTCTTGCCGTCGAAATCCACCGTCAGCATCCTGTCCTCCGTATCCACCTCACGGATATAACCCTGATCGCCGTTGAACACCTCCTTAGCATAGTTGTTGCGCAACTGCATCACGCGGTCGCCCTGTCGGTAGGTGTAGCCTCCGCGGCCGAGGCTCGGCCCCGAAGGATTCAATGCCTGCTGCAACAGCAGGTTCAGGTTCGCGGCGCCCACGATACGGCTGTCATTGTCGAAATATCGCACGGCCAGTGCCGCCATCTGGCAGGCCGTGCGGTCGGGTGTCAGGTATTGCGAAGCATAGACGCCCTTGCGGCGCTGCCGCTCGCACATTGCATCATACGGCCAGTTATCGCCGCCGTAGAGGAATGGCAGGTCATTGTGCTGCTGCCAATAATCGAGAATCTCCGGCAGCGTATCCGGCCAATAGAAATTGCGCCGCAGATAGTAATTCTGAAGCGCATAGCGTTTTGTGATTCTTTCAAAGATTTTCATTGGATCAGGTTTTAGGGTTACTCTTTTTTCTGCCGCGGCACCGCAATCCAGTCGGGATTCAGCGTCATACGCCAATCGGGATCGCCAGTGCGGTAAGCGAGGAGCTGGGCGGCGTAATCGTGAGCTTCACGGGAATTTTGGGCCCGATAGTGAAACAGCCATTTCTGACCGCACCGGGGACATTCCCAGACGACCATCGTACCGGCAGAGGTCTCGGCAAGGCCCAGCATGCAAGGTACTACGTATAGTGCGGCGGTTCGAAATCACATTCATAACAGGTATAAATACCGCGGTTATAGCGTCCCTGCGGTGGAACGCGCAGGGACAAAGGAATATCGATCATATAAGTATATGGTTTAGGTGTTCGTATCTTCAGGCGAAGCCGCGACTCCGTCGTCTTGGCAATAGTCGAATTTCATCAGCTTTGCGACACGGGCGTACTCCTTATCGTAATACGTATCGTATTCCTTTTGATATTCCTCCTTGTAATGGGTTCCGCCGTCGGGATCGTCGGGGTCATCGGCTTCGACGAATGTTTCGAAAGGTGCACCGTGCGCATTCAGCAGTTGTCCGACGGCCAGATCGCAGGCAATATCCATAATCGACGCGTTGATCGCGTCCTTATGGTTACGGTAATATTCGTGTAAATTCATGGTTTCGTTCATTAAAATGTTCTTGGTTTGAGTTATTGTATTTCTGCGGACATCAGGTCGGGGTCCGCAATGCAGATCGGGTTTGTTCCGGGTATTCATTGGGCAGACTCTTTCCGGATTCGGATTTGCTCCTCTGCGAATTGTCTGTTCCACCACGCCTCGCAGGCATCGACAAGCATTTGATACTTCTCTTCGGAAGGTTGTCCGTGATACAAGTTCCGTCTGCGGCCGAGTAAATCATAACCGTAGGATCTCCGTTATTGTTTTCTATGTCCAGTGGATATTCCGTTCCGGGAATTTGATAAGCAACATCTTCCTGATAGGTCGGATCGTTTGACAGTTCGTCGAGTTGACCGTCTGCACACAGCTCCTTGATCTTCTGGACTGCCGTTTCGAGATTCTCGGCTTCAAAACTGAAATACCGGCAATCTATGACAGTAATTTTTTGATTCCGATAAAATTCATAGCGTTTCATTGCGCGATTATTTGAGGTTAATACTTCGACACTTCCAGTCCTTTTTTCGTCATGCTCATCGAGAAGCCCGCCTCATGGAGCTGTTTCAGTACCGAAGCGTTGCTCTCATGGATAAGAAGCGGATAGACTTGGGAGTAGTTATCGGCAATCGGTGTGTTGAACGACACCGTGATTCGGTTGTTCCGGGTGATGATTTCCAGCGCACTCCGGAAATCGGATTCCTGCATGTTCATTTGAAGGTGTCTTTAATGATTATCGGATATGGAACGTAGTTCGCATGGATAGACTTCAGTTTCCGAGTCTGAGCAGCAGATCAGGATAAGATCCTTGTCGGAGGGTGTCTCCTTATCGTCATTACCCGAACAGACGACACAACAACCGGACATTTCATAGTCGGGATCGCTCCGGAAGACCCGCTGCCCGGGGTGAAAGACCTGCACGCGCGGCAGCTTCTCCCCGTCAAGGGTCTCCGGAAGAGCGATTACTTCCCGGATTGCAAGCCGGGGATGTTTGTCGAAATGCCAGTCTACCTCGGATTCTTCGCCGAGAGTCGTTTGAATCGCACTCAGAACCGTTCCGCATTGTTCGGAAACAAGACGTGCGGCCTCCTTGCCGGAAGCCGCACGCAGGGTAAAACAGCCGTTGAAGGTATAGCTGACCTTCAGTTTGAATTTTCGTCGCATAGTGTTTAAGAGTTATCGTTGTTGTTTTCAGACCATTCGTCGACTGTCGTCGCGTCATAGATGCCGTACCGGCGTATTTCAGCGTACGCCTGTCCTTCCCGGAGCAGGGGCTGCCGGGAGACGAACGTTCCGGTGAAGTTTGCCAAAGCCAGCGGTACGAGCCACTGAAAATCGCCGCCCCCACCGCCCATGACCTCGCACGAGTGAAAATCGGCGGGAAGGGTTTCGGAATCGAGGCGAGACGTGGTGAAAAGAGCCGGGATACCGTTGATCTCGGCGGCGCGGAAATCCCGGATATCCGCGAAAGGGATGGATGATTCGTATGCCATGATATGGAAATGACGCCGCCCGCTCGTTGCGGAGCAGGCGGCAGGTGATTAAAGAAAGATTCGGTGCCACGCCCCGAGCAGATAGACATTACCTTCCACATAGAGCGTATATAAGTCCGCAGAGACAATCCGCAGGAACAGAGTCCTGTCGCCGCGCAGTTTCCCGATCTGACGCCGGAGCGCTTCGGCGGGAAAGGGTTTGCGCGAGATGAACCGTCCGCGGATCTCTGCCTCCGAGGGGAGGTATTCGTACAAGCGGTAATTGAGCGCCAGCCAGCGAAGGATTTTACGGCGGGTTTTCGCATCGTCCGTCCGCAGTGTGAAACGGTTGAAACAAAGATTATTCATCGTAAATCGGAGTTAGTTCAGTGACAAGGCCAGACAGAAATAGTCCGTATAATCGAAGTCCAGTCCCAGCCCAGAACAGGCCGTTTCAAGATCGCCGTAGCACAGAGCCCCGGCATCCCGCAGTTCCCGCAGGTTGCGAAGTTCCGCGGTCAAATATTCCTCGGCGCGACGTTCGCCGCAGCGGCACGCAGTGCAGATATTTTCGATAATAATGTTTCGTTCCATAGTCGTTTAAGGTTTAGGTATGAATTTATTGTCTGAGAGTGCAAGGAAATCGTCGAGCGTGCGGCACCGATCGTCCAGCGAAATCCGTTCGTTGTAAAGCGTCTGCCGGATTTCGAAAGAATAGGTCAGGCCGTGCCGCGTGATATGGCCGCGGCTTCTATTGTAGTCCCAAACCACATCGGGTATCGTCTCCAACCGGTTGCGGTACCCGGTCATTTTGCGTTCGTTCTCCGCATCGATCCGTTCGAGATTCCGGAAACCCTGCGTGAGGTATTCCACCCAATCGTCGATCTTCTTTTTTGTGAAGACCCCGATACGATTCGGTTCGGATTGCTTGTCGAAAGCCTTGCTGTAGGAGTAGTTGTCCGCGTATCGGAACGATGACCAATCGAATCGGAGGTCGTAATAGGGTTTTGGATAGAAATATTGGCGGACGAGAAACAGGATACCGTTTCTGCGGAAACCGGTGCACACTTCTTCGAAATAGTTTTTCAGGCTGTCTGCGACGTGTGTAACATGGTAGAATAAGGTTGCTTCCGGAACGAACTCCTGCACCGCTTCCAATACGGCCGATGCGCTTTGAATGGCCCGCTCTACGTTATCTTCGGCATTGGCGAGCAACAACTCGTCAAAGGTCGCCTGATCGATCCACCTTCTCATCGCTGAGCAACCTGCCTGCGGCAGGATTCCGTTTCCCGCAGGTAATCGTTCAACGCAGGCACAAGGATCGTACACTCGGCATCGGGCTTTCCGAGAAAACATTTCACCTTTACCGATGCCTCCACGCCGTCCCGGGCGTAGGTCTTGAAGCGGTAGTCGTAACCCGCCACCGCAATCTCGAATTTTTGATGTTTCATCTTCGAAATGGATTTTGATTTGACATACGGCCGGCAGATCCCCGCTATGAAAGTGAGAAGCCGGCTTCGGGGCGGGATTATCAGCGACGGCACGGACAAGGCAAATTTTTGAGGGGCGATACGACCCGAAGGGTGGAGATCGTGCGAAAAAGCCGAAAAGGGCGTAAGCACCTGACGCTATCTTGCCCCGGAGACGGCGATCACAAAGGAATTCTAATTATTACTCGTGCTGCCTCAAAACAAAAAGGGACTGCTGCGAATACAGTCAATCCCTTTCGGTCAGCGCACTGTGAACTGTGGTATCCGGGAGAGGGTCTTCCGCAACTTCCGGCGGTAGAAGTGTTCCGTAAGCGCGATCAGCTCGTAGGCAGCGTAGAGCATCTGTCCGTTGACGGCACGGGCGCGGATCATCCGCTTTTTACGGCATTGTTCGAGCTGGTGGCGATCCATACCCAGCACCTCGCAGACCTTGCGGGCCGAGAGGAACATCGGGCGGTCGCTGTGGCTCAACAGGTGTTCGAAAAGCAGTGTGGATTGTGTCAGCATGAAATGCGTGCGGAGCAGTTTCTCCAAAGCTCCGGACTCCACCAAATAATACTTGTCAGGCATAGGGTTATGAATTAAAGGTTCCTGATCCGGTTTTTAAGTTCTTTTCGCTGCCGGCACTCCGTGTCGATCCGCTCGACAAAACGGTTTATCTCGGCAGCGGAGAACATAAGACGGCGCCCGAAGTGGAACCCGGTGAGCTGACCGCTGACGCAGTAACGGCGCAACTGACGGTCGCTGATCTTCAGCAGGTCGCAGACCTCGCTCACTTCAAGGATCGGCGTACCGCAAAGCATATTCCGGTGACGTTTCATATAGGCGATATCTTCGCGGATCTCTCGGACGATTTCCAAAATCTCATCGAGTCGTTCCATAATCGGGTTGCAGTAGGTTTTCGCCGCAAAGATGCAATGACCGAATGATGAGTTTATACAAGTATGTAAATACATAATATATTTATATACTTTATCGCAAAGTGTCTACACGGAGAATTTCGTTGCCAGTTTCTCCCGGAGCATGGTAACCTCACGGTCGATCATCGGCGGGGTGACTTTCGCATAGATTTGAGTGGTGGTAATCTGTTTATGTCCCAGCATCTTCGAAAGCGTCTCCAGACTCACGCCGTTCGACAGGCAGATCGTCGTGGCGTACGTGTGCCGGGCAAGGTGGAACGAGAGTTGTTTGTCGATGCCGCACTCCCGGGCGATGTTTTTCAGGCTGTCGTCGATCGAATCGAGTGTAGACATGGCAAAAACACGTCCGTCGCCGGTCAGACCCCGGTACTTGTTCAGGATGAACAACGCATACGGCAGAAGTTTGACAACGTATCTGGTTTCGGTCTTCTGGCGGTTCCCGCTGATCCACCACTCGCCCTGCGCATCCTGCTCGATCCGGTCATAGGTCAGCGAGGCCATATCCGCATAGCAGATGCCCGTGAAGCAGGAGAACAGGAACATATCGCGGTTATAGTCCTGACGCTTATACCGCAGCTCGGTAGTCATCATACGCCGGAGTTCATCTTCCGTTAAAAAACTACGTTCCGGATTCGGAGCCGTATATTGATAGAGGGAAAAGGGGTTGCGAGGCATCCAGCCGTTGTTGAACGCGATTTTGACAACGTATTTCAGGCATTTGAGATAACCGCTGACGGTCGTAGGCTTGAGCCCCAGATCGGATTTAAGGTAGACGTGGTATTGCTCGATGAACGACTGTTCCAACTCCGCCAACGGCATATCGCTCACGTTATACTCCTTACGCATGAAAGTCCGCAGATGGTCGATGGATTTATAGTAGCGGTTCCATGTACCGTGGCAGCGGTCGATGCCGACACGTTTCTTGAGGTCGCCGGTGAATTTCTCGAACGCTTCGAGAAGCAGCCGGTATTTCTCTCCGAAGCCGAGATAGGCATTCTTGACCTTTTCGGCCGTAACGTATGACTCCCGGTCGCAGATATCCTGATAGTGCTTGCCGATCTGGGTGCGGATGTTGTCCAGATGACGGTTGATGCGATCCGCTTCGAGACTACGGCCTTTGGCGCGGCCGCCGCTGACCTCCCAAAGCATCTCCGGAACGGAGAGCTTCGCGCTGAACTGCGCGATGCTGCCGTTGACCGTGATGCGACCCATGACAGGGACGACTTTCTGATCTTTGTCTTTGTTCCTTTTAAAAGAGCAGAAACCGTATGTGTGTAAGTGGCGATTCCACTCATACGCTGAAGATAGTTTAGTGCAACACGTTCACCGGACAAAAGCACACGAATATCTCCGGTAACTGTTCCCATGAGCTGTCCCTTTTTTACGGCATCCCCATCTTTACAGAGAAATTCTGTCTTTGTGTTCTCATCTAATAATTCAAATACTCTTTTAAATACATCCAGCCCGGCAACAATACCATCCTGCTTACAGATAAGCTGTACTTCACCTTCTACAGCTTCTTTCATAACAGAGTTGGTTGTAACATCCTCACTGGAAATGTCTTCCTGCAGAGCGAGACGAATCAGTTCGTCTGCCTGAAGTTTCATGGAAATTGTATTCATAGGTAGTTTCCTTTCTATATAAATAATACATAAATTTATACGGCTGCAGATTCACTGAAGTCTACAGGTTTAACAGTCTGTTCTAAACCACATATCTTACGTGCGGCTCTTTTTGCAAAGACAAGACTTTCAAGAAGAGAGTTACTTGCCAAACGATTCGCTCCATGTACACCATTACAACTTGTCTCACCAACAGCATAAAGATGATCCATAGAAGTCTTGCTGTCACTATCTACCCAGATACCACCCATAAAATAATGCTGTGCAGGGACAACCGGTATCCACTCTTTTAATACATCATATCCCTCTTCCAGACATCTCTGATAAATATTGGGGAAATGATTGAGAATCGTCTCTTTATCAATATGTTCCATAGAAAGCCAGACATGATTGGTTCCGTCTTTTTCCATCTGTGCCTTGATTGCTTTCGTAACAACATCACGTGGAAGAAGCTCATTTACAAAACGTTCTCCGTTCTTATTATAGAGAACTGCACCCTCTCCACGTACCGATTCAGAAATCAAAAATCTTCTTCCCGGTTCTTTGGAATAAAGAGTGGTAGGATGAATCTGAACATAGTCAAGATGCTCTAAACGAATTCCATGCTTCTTAGAAATGTCTAACGCATCTCCTGTCAGATGAGGGAAGTTTGTAGAGTGCTTATAACATCCACCGATACCACCGCTTGCAAAAATCGTATCCTCGGCACGGATGTGCATGATCCCGCCATCCTTTGTTTTAGCGATAATACCTGCACAATGTCCGTCCTGTACAATAATATCTGTCATGGTCGTATATTCATAAATCGTTACATTCGGAAGCTTTTTCACCTGTGCAAGAAGTTTGCTCGTAATCTCCTGTCCTGTGATATCCTCGTGAAAAAGAATTCTTGGTCTGGAATGTGCCCCTTCTCTTGTATAAAGAAGTTTATCACCGTCATGAGCAAAATCAACACCATAGCCGATCAGGTCATGAATAATCTCCTGAGAACTGCGAATCATAATGTCAACTGATTCTTTACGGTTCTCGTAATGCCCTGCCTTCATCGTATCTTCAAAATAGTTGTCATAATCATTCTCATCTGTTAAAACACAGATACCACCCTGTGCAAGAAAAGAATCACTGCTCTCTAAATCTGATTTGGTAATCATAATAATATTTTTATCTTTTGGAAGATTTAACGCAGAAAATGTACCGGCTACACCTGTACCGACTATTACTACATCTGTCCTAAAATCCATTGCTGTTTACCTCCTGCTTACTACTTTGCAGCCAGCTCAAGCATCTTTTCGAGAGGCTTTTTAGAATTCTCTCTTAAAGCATCACTGACATGCACTTCATTCTCTCCTGTCTTCAATACGTGGAGAATCTTCTCCAAAGTATTTTTCTTCATATTCGGGCAGACTGGAAGCCTGTCTGGATAATAAAATGTCTTATCTGGATTCTGTGTCTTTAACTTATAACCAACACCTTCTTCTGTACATACGATAAATTCCTGACAGTCACTCTCTGTAACATAATTAATAATACCGGAAGTACTTCCAACATAATCTGCCATTAAGAGAATGGACTCCTGACATTCTCCATGGGCAACAATCTGTGCATCTGGATGCTGTGCCTTTACATTCGCAACATCTTCCGCCTCAATACGCTCATGTGTCGGGCAAAATCCATTATTATAAACAAAATTCTTCTCCGGTACCTGACTTGCAACATAGTGAGCCAGATTACGGTCAGGGATAAAGAAAATATTCTTCTGTGGCAGTTCCTTTACAATCTTAACTGCATTTGCGGAAGTAACACAAACATCAGAATACTCCTTAAGTGCTGCAGTAGAATTGATGTAACATACTACTGCAAGATCATCGTATTCCGAACGGACCTTCTTTATCGTCTCGATTTCTGCCATATGCGCCATCGGACAATCCGCATTCATATCCGGCATTAAAACGGTCTTCTTCGGATTTAAAATCTTTGCACTCTCGCCCATAAAAGAAACACCACAAAAAACGATTGTCTGCTCCTTTAACTTTGTAGCAACCTTGCTCAAATAAAATGAATCTCCTATGTAATCAGCGATCTCCTGCACCTCAGGACGCACATAATAATGTGCAAGAATCACTGCATCTTTTTCTTCTTTTAACTTCTTTATTTCTTCTACAATTGTCATGAAATACCCTCCTGTAAGGTATGGTCTTTAAAGACCCCCTTCTGATTTTTGCCAAATTTCTGTCCATTATAACACCAAAGTTTACATCTGACAAGACACCTGTTAAAAAAGTGTAAAGAAGATTACAACAATGGCAGGGATTCTATATCATACAGAAATTCCCTGCCATTTATGCTACATACCATATTTATTTTTCCAATACGAATGTTATTTTACAATAATCGTAAATGTTACTTTTTCTTTATTTGCTGTATTTGTACATGTAACCGTTGTCTTTCCAGGTTTTATCCCAACAAATTCCATTTCATCATCATATATTCCATCATCCATATCTTCGAATGCAAGAACAGAAGAATCTTCTACTGTCCATTTTAACTGACGGTCTTTTACTCCTTTTCCTTTTGTTTTCTTAACTTCAAGTTCTAATTCACCATTTACTCTTACACTACGTTTCAAAGATCCTTTTGCTTGAATCGTTTTATTTTTGGAAGATGCTTTTTTTGTTTTTGAAACATTTTTTACTACAATATTAAAACTGATTTTTTTATCGGTTTTTGTATTTCGACAAGTGATTTTTGTTGTGCCTGCTTTCAGTGCCTTAAATTTAATATCATCATCATGTCTTTCTTTTCCTGCAAATGTTACAATGGAAGAATCTTTAATACTCCAAGTCAGATTTTTATCTTTAACAGATTCTGGCTTATCTACTTCCAGTTCAAATATCTTTCCTTTAATAATACTACGTTTCTTTTTTCCCTCTCTTGAAATGTCTTTTTTCTTTGCAGCTGCCTGCACAGTATTAACATTTCCAAGCGCAGGGGTGGTATAACCTGCCGCAAACAAAATAGTAAATAATAATACAACTGCCATCCCAGTGAATAAATACCTTCTTTTTCTCATAGTTTTCTCCTTTCATTTTGCATAATTTTTGTAATCTTTTAAGATTTTATTAAATAACTTCCTTTATTTTATATCTTGATTATACTCACAAAAAATGAGAAAATCATTAAAAAGCATATTTAAAAATGACAGATGATCAAGTTAAGAAAGGAGTATAAATCTATGAGGATGCTGATTGTTGAAGATGAAAAAGATTTGTGTAATATTTTAAAAAAACGGTTACAAAAAGACTATACTATTGATATTTGTATGGATGGCGAAATTGCTAAAGATTATCTGAATACCTATACGTATGATATTATTTTACTTGATATTATGCTCCCTAAAATAGATGGAATCACTCTTTTAAAATGGCTGCGAAACCAAAAGAAGACTACACCTGTTCTTTTGCTGACTGCAAAAAGTTCTATTGAAGAACGAGTAAATGGATTAGATTCCGGTGCAGACGATTATTTAATCAAACCGTTTGCTTTTGAAGAACTACAGGCCAGGCTTCGGGTTTTGCTTCGAAGAAATATAGCAGCAGACCCAAGCGACATTCTTATTTATGAAGACCTTGTAATGGATACAAAAAAGAAAAAAGTCAGCCGTAATGGTAAGGAAATTTCCCTTACTACAAAAGAATATAAATTACTGCAATATATGATGCGTAATCCTGGACATGTTCTTTCACGTGATCAGCTTGAACAGCGAGGCTGGGACAGTACTTTTGAGGGAGGTTCTAATATTATTGATGTCTATATCCGTTATCTCCGAAAAAAAATTGACTCCGATTATGAAAAAAAATTAATCCACACTGTATATGGTAAAGGATATTGTTTAGGAGAGTAAGTATGAAAAGTTCAAAACTATCAATAAAATTTCGAATCACCTTTTGGTATACTCTTGTGTTTTCTCTTATTCTGGCTCTCGTATTTTTTTATATTTATTTTCTTTCTAAAAGCTACAGTATCCATGATCTTCAGGAAGAGCTAAAAGATGAATCCGCTGATATGCTGGAAAATTTATATGATAAGTCCAACAGGAATGATATTTTGTATAATGCAGACTGGACAAAATTCTATGACGATAATGTTTCTATCAGTTTATATGACAAAAACAGTTCTTTTATAAATGGTGTTTTGCCAGAACATTTTCCTGATAAAGTTCCATTTATCAACAATAAGGTACGACAGATAAAATCTGATAAAAATATCTGGTTAGTATATGACTATTGTTATGAAGAATCTCCGGAAGATTCCATATGGGTTCGAAGCATCGCTTCTTATGGACATTGGTCAAGAATTCTTTATAATATGCTATGGATTTTTGCTGTTCTTTTCCCTATTACTGTTTTCATCTCCGCCTTTGTCGGCTACCATATATTAAAAAAAGCGTTACAACCAATTTACACGATCAGTGATATGGCAAAAGAGATATCTTTTTCCGTCAATCTTTCAAAACGTATTGAAACATCAAACACCCATGACGAATTTTCTTACTTGGCTGATGCATTTAATTCTATGATTGCTAAACTGGAAAAGTCTTTTGAAAAAGAGAAACAATTCACATCCGATGCAGCTCATGAACTAAGAACACCAATTTCAGTAATACAAAGCCACTGTGAATATTGCCTTGATGAACTAAAGCTCACCGATAGTGTTCGGGAAGAAATTGAGATTATTTATAAAAAAACAACCTATATTGGCCAGCTGATTTCTCAGCTTCTTACTATATCCCGCACAGATAAGCATAGTTTTAAGCCTCAAAAAGAAGAAGTAGACCTTACTCTTTTAATAGAATCTGTCATAGAAGAACTTCAGCAAAAGGCAGCTTATAAAAATATTTCTCTTTTATTTGAATATATCCCCCAAAATGAATCATATATTATTCAGGGAGACACGATGCTCCTAATGCGTATGATTTATAATCTTATAGAAAATGCGATCAATTATGGTATAAACGGCGGATGTGTCTGGGTTAATCTTATAAAGAACCAGGAAAACACTGATATCATCATCAAAGATAATGGAATCGGTATCGAAAAAGAAC
>ERZ857955.571-NODE-571-length-41077-cov-4.305056_pt1 | contig 41077 bp, 34 predicted proteins | sample MGYA00519956_ERZ857955 | MGnify/ENA primary metagenome ERZ857955 (study PRJEB31778, sample SAMEA3449378) | human gut metagenome | biome: human gut; feature: human-associated habitat; material: faeces | place: United Kingdom | collected 2010/2012 ...
CCTCCCTGCTGATCGGCACAATTCTCAATACAGTGGGCACGCAGTTCGGCGTCGGCTTTCTAACTGCGCAGATTATCACCATCAACGGCACCGGCTATACCATTGGCGGTCTGGCCTCATTTATGAGCGGTCCAGCCATGGCAGTGGCCATTGGCTATGCTCTTCAGGCCCCTCCGCTGGTTCTCTTCTCTCTGGTAACCGCCGGTTACGCCTGCAACGCCCTGGGCGGAGCCGGAGGGCCGCTGGCCGTTCTCTTTGTGGCCATTATCGCCGCCGAGTGCGGCAAGGCGGTGAGCAAGGAGACCAAGGTGGACATCCTGGTCACCCCTATCGTCACTATCCTCATCGGTATTGGCCTTGCCTGGCTCATTGCGCCTCCCCTGGGCTGGGTGGCCAACGCCTTCGGCCGGCTCATTGTTGAGACCACCAAGCTCCAGCCCTTCTGGATGGGTATGCTGGTGTCGGTGCTGGTGGGCATCGCCCTTACGCTCCCCATCTCCTCGGCGGCCATCTGCGCCGCCTTCGGCCTCACCGGTCTGGCTGGAGGCGCCGCCGTTGCAGGCTGCTGCGCAAACATGGTGGGCTTTGCCGTCATGTCCTTCCGGGAAAACCGCTGGGGCGGGCTGGTCAGTCAAGGGCTGGGTACCTCCATGCTTCAGATGGGCAACATCGTCAAGAACCCGCGGATCTGGCTGCCGCCCATCATCGCCTCGGCTATTACCGGTCCTCTGGCCACCTGTGTCTTCGGCCTGGAGATGAACGGCGCCCCCATCAACTCGGGGATGGGCACCTGCGGCCTGTGCGGGCAGTTGGGCGTTTGGACAGGCTGGCTCAACCCCAGCGATACCGCGCTTGCCAACGGAGCCTCCGCCATCGTTCCCGGCGCCGGCGACTGGATTGGCCTTATCCTTATTTCATTCGTCCTCCCTGCCGTTCTCTGTGCTCTGCTGGGCCGTCTGTTCCGCCGGAAGGGTTGGATTAAAGAGGGGGACCTCACTCTGGGTTGAGCGGCTGTATGGGCAGCACCTTTCGATCGGCCCCCACATTTTTCTTTCATCGCACCCAATGCTTTGAACACTACTGCGGGGGCCGTCCGGTTGGATGGCCCCCGCAGCTTTCCTGTTGTGCTATGGCCGCAGCAGAAGAGAGACCCCACAGATCTCGATGCGGTCCAGGGTATCCACATCCATCAGGGTACCAAACCGGCGGAACAGGTGGAGATAGCCCTCCTCGGTGGGGTCGCTGCCGCCGCTGCACCCACTCCCTGCCAGCCCTTCCGTCATGGGGATGGCGGTGCCGTCCACGGTGTAGAGGGTAATGTCCTGATATTCTACGCAGCCGTACCAGCCGTCAGGGGCATTTCTAGGTACCCAACTGTGATGGCCCTTCAGCGCATCCCCTTCAATATAGACATAGACGCCGATGGGTGAGATCTCCACCCGGGTAAGGACAGCCTCCACCCCCAGGGTAGTCACCTCCAAATTGGGCTCCAGGCGGATCACATGGTCGGAGGAAGACAGCGTCGTACAGAAGCTCCATGTCTCCTCGCAGTCATATTGCCGCTCCCAGGCCATCTCCTCCTCGTTCCAGCCGATATTGTGGTAGAGCCCGCCAAAGGTGATCTCCATACTCTGACCGTCCAGGCGCTGCCCCTCCTCCAAAATGTAGGAGCTGCGGAGAATAAAAGACAGCTGGTTGTCCTCCGGATCTCCGTCTTCCACTTGATCATAGCCACCGGATCCCCCCAAATTCAGGCCGGGAAATTTGACGCTCCCCCACTTGTCAAAATGGTAGCCCTCATCCCAGTCCAGCACCGTCCCCTCGGGGGCGGTGAGGGTGATGCCTGCATAGACATTGTAGTCGTCGGCCACGCAATCGGTGAGGGTCATGGTCCAGCCATTCTGGGTCACCGACTCCCCCAGCTCCACGGCGCTCTGCTCATAGCCGGGACTGCCCCCATAGTAGTCTCGCAGCACAGGCACCCCCACCACCGCAGCCCCCACGCCCAAAACCAGCGCACAGACCACCGCCACGGCCACCGCCGGAATCCGGAACAGCCTCCCGGGACGGCAGGCCCTGGTCTTGTGCGCAGTCCGAGCCGCCAAGTGGGCCGTTAAGGCCTGCTTTTCCTCTGCCGCCAGGGCAATCCGCTCCAGTTCACTCCGGTATTGTTTTTCCATAGCCTTCGTCCTCCAACATGATTTTCAGTTTTGCCCGTGCACGGGTCAGATGCGTGCTCACCAGGGCGGGGCGCACTCCCAGGAGGGCGGCAATTTCCCCCACCTGGTACCCCTCGTAGTACCGCAGGTAGAGGACCCGCCGGTACTTGAGGGGAAGCTGCTGCACCAGAGGGAGCACCTCGCTCTCCTCCTCCGGCGGAACCTGTACAGTGAGATGCAGCCCCTCCTCTAGCCCCACTGTCCGGCGGAACCAGGCGCTCTTTTTCAGGTTTTTGCACACGTTGACGGCCATTCGGATCACCCAGGCCCGTTCCTGTCCCTCGTCGGGGAAGACACGTGGGTGCTCCAGCAGCTTGAGCAGCACTGTCTGGCACAGATCCTGAGCATCGTCCCGGTTGGAAAACCAGGTGTAGCCGATGCGCACCAGCATGTCCGCGTATCGATCCACCAAGTATTCCGCCTGCGTCTCATCCATAAGCCCCGCCTCCTTTCACCTCTATAACAACACAGCGGTGCAAAATCTGTCAAAAAGCAAAAAACATTTAGGACCCGGCGGCTCCGCTGACGCGGAACCGCCGGGTCCTCGTTTCCTCTCATCCCATCTCTCGTCTCTCGCTATTTATCCTCCAACATAGTCTCCACTTCGGCCATTTTGCCCTCAGCCAGTTCTCCGGGGATCATAGCCCGGCCGCAGTGCGGGCAGCGGTACAGCGTCTCGCTGAACGTGTGTCCCAGGTAGTCGAAGACCACCTTCTCTGGGACCAGCTCCTTTCCGCATTTGCGGCACTTCCAGCCTCCGTTTCCACTCTCCATCCTTACGCCTCCCCATCCTCTCTGATGTGCATCCGGTGGGCATAGACGTCGGAGCCCCGATAGGTCTCCCCTTCTCTGGTATACCGGACCCAGCAGGTGAGGTAGTTCCCCACCGTACGGCATACTACCTCTCCGGCGTCGTTCTGAAACCCCTCGCCGGATTCCTCATTCCGCCAGATGGTCTCCTTTACGTCAGAGAGGGGAATCAGCAGGCGCTCCATCTTTTTCAGCGCGGCAGGCGCCGTCTCAACTTTAAGCGTATCCCACGGGCTGGCCTGGGGGACGAATGTCTCTCCCCAGTGCTCCTGCAGCAGCATTCCTTTGACCCGCAGTATGTTCTCCTTTTTCTCCTCCAAAGTAAGCACACCTCTCTGCTCCAGGCCAAATACCAAATCCAAAATATGGGCGCACGGCTTCCCATGCACTTGGAACACTTCTCTGCAGTTTACGCAGTAGACCAGGAAGGGCAGTTCGCTCTCTGCGCAGCGGCTGGCTGTAATCTCGTCGTACAGGGCGGGGTTTGCCAGCTCCATATGACCGCCAAAGCCGCAGCACTTTCCGCTGCTGTCGTAATCGGAGAGCACTGCGCCGCACCCCAGCGCCAGGCGTCTGACCGCCTCTCTGACCTCCGCCATACCGGCGGCGGCGCAGGGGTCGAAGACGGCAGCCTCCCATGCGTTCGCCATTCCAGAGGGCTCCAGCAGCTCATACAGAGATATCAGCGGGATCTCAGGCAGGAAACGCTCCAGAGTCTTGCGGCAGCTGGCGCAGGCATAGACCAGGGTAGGCCTGCCGATGGCCTCCCAATCTGCCCGGAGACGCTCGATATGGTCCAGAAAACGTTTCTCTTCCCCGGCCCACAGGGCAGGAATACCGCAGCAGTTGAGAATAAGTCCCGCCGAACCGGTCTTCTCCCGCAGCCAGGCGTAGGAACGGGTCACATATTCCGGGTTGGCTCCACCCAAGCGGCAGCCGGGGAAGAAAGCATAGCTGCACCTCTCTTCCCCCGGAGCGGGCCGGAGCAGACTCCCCTCCCCCGCCGCATGGGCCATCTCCGCCAGGCGGTAGCCGTGGAAAGCGGGCGGGTAAGCGCCTCCCGCCACCCGGTCCTTTCTTGAGAGCGCAAAGAGGCCGCAGAGATCCACTCCTTCGTCGCATAGCGTGCCACAGCGCCCGCACTGGCTGCACGACCAGGTCTGACGGGTAATGCAGGCCGAACTCACCGAGTTTCGGGTCTGCCCGTCCTGGGCCACATCGACGGCAATCCGTGGCGGCTTTTTCTTATACTTTTGAAGCAGCTCGCAGGCCCCCATACAGGCCTCGCAGTCGCACTGCATACAGCGCCCGGCCTCAGCCTGAGCCTCCTCTGGAGTATAGGTCTCTCCCGCCGGAACCACATGGGGACTTGGGGGCTCGCCCCTGTGAGGGACATACCGGGTACACTTCGTCCTGTCCCAGTCCTCCCTGGCATACTCCGGACTTCCCGATTGAAGAAAGGACTCCATGGCTTTGGCGACCACAGCGGCATGGGCCATGCCCTCAATGGCCGAGAGCCCGGCCAGCGCGCCGCTGAGGAATACCCTCGGATCGGCAGTGGAGCCCAGCTCGGCGCTCCAATCTTTCAACAGTCCAAAATCCGCGCCGTCCGCGCCGGTGGCCAGGAAGACCACATCATACTCCTCCAGGGCCTTCAAATCCCGAATCTCCGTGTGAAACCGGAAATCTGCCCCCGTATCAGAAAAGCGCTGGGTAAAATCTCTGTCAAACGCCTCAAATTCCGTGTGATTCCGCAAAGAACCGCCCCAGCCGCCCTCACGCTCAAAGACCGTTACCTGGTAACGCTTGCGGCCCAAATAGAGGGCGCAGGCCAGTCCCACCGGTCCCGCGCCTATTACGGCCGCCCGCTGGGCGAGCGGGGGCAGCGTATAGGCTGCCCGCTCCTTCTTAACCTCGGCCCTGAGGCAGGCGCTCTCGATCATTCCGATGGCCACAGGCTCCTCCCCCAGGACAGTCTCCCGCTGACAGGCGCCCTCACATGGACGGGGACACAGGGCGTTGACCACCACTGGGAACGGCAGGGCCATGGCCAGCTCCTTGGCTGCTGCGCTCCAGCGGCCCCGGCCCGCCTTTTTCAGAAAGGAGCGGAGGTCCAGCCGGAAGGGACAGGCAAAGGTGCAGGAGGCGGGTTCTCCGCTGTAACAACCTGCGGTAAAGGCGAAGACTTCCTCTCGCTTCACTGCTTCGCACTCCTTTCATGCCGCAAGGGGTGCGGCACACGGCTGTACCGCACCCCTGTTCGGTTCTTTCCAGCTTAAATGGGATTCTCTCTGATGTATTCCAGCTCGTCCTCAAACTCGGAGCCGAAGAAGTATTTGGGAGGCGTCAGATCCTCGCCCCGCTGCAGCTTTTCCCAGGCCGCCTTGATCTTGGCCGGCGTGGCGGGCAGGTCATAGATCCGCACGCCGCAGGCGTTATTGATGGCATTGATAATGGGCATATGGGTAGAACTCTGGAAGACCTCAGCGCAGCCGCTGGATCCGTGGGGGCCGTTGGGCCGCGGGTTGGTCTCCAGGAATTCCAGGGTGATGTCGTCAGGGATAACCTCACAGGTGGGAATGCCGCAGTAGGCCATATTCTTGGCCCTGTCCGTGCCGTCATAGTCCTCACTGAGGGCAAAGCCGATGGAGTGGGAGATGCCGCCGTAGCCCTGCCCCTCCACGGAGAGCCGGTTGCCGATGACTCCCACATCGGTGGCGATCGCATACCGAAGTACCTTGACCTTGCCCGTCTCCACATCCACCTCTACCAGGGCGCAGCTCACGCCGTAGGTATACTGGGCAAAGCGGTTGCCCTCGCCGGTGTTGGGATCCTGGCAGGGGTCATAGCCCTGTCCGGATTCGTCGGTATGGCCCATATACTTGGTGGGAATCCCCTCGGCCACCATCTCCTCGTAGGTACGATAGGTTCCGTCCTCCCTGCGCATGGCGCTGAGAAGCTTGCTCCCTGCGTCGAGCAGGGCGCGGCCATTCATAAAGTGGGAACGGCTGGCAGCGGACAGGCCGGAGTCGGGGGCCAGCTTGGTGTCACAGGTCACAAACCGAACCTGCTCGGGGGTAAGGTGCAGGGGCTCCAGCACCTTCAGCACATGGGTAAGCGTCCCGATGTCTCCCCCCTGGCCCAGATCCTGCCAGGTGTTGTAGACGTTAATATAACCTCCGTCGCAGAGCTCCAGGGCGTTTTCACAGTGGTCGATAAAGCCCTTGCCCACGTTGAAGCCGCCCATGGCCATGCCGACGCCCACATGGCGCCCTTCCGCCTTGGCCGCTTCTGCCTCGGCCTTGAAGGCATCGTAGTGGGGCTTGAGCTTCATCAGAAGCTCCGGATAGGTATAGGACAGATAGGGACGGCTGTTGATGGTCAGATCTCCCTCGCGGGCCACGTTTTTCATGCGGAACTCCCAGGCGTCGATGCCGGCCTTCTCAGCCGCCATGTCCGTGAGCGCCTCGCTCATAGTATAGATCTGCGGGCCTCCGAAGCCCCGGTAGGCGCAGGTAAAACTATGGTTGGAGGCGCCCGCCCGCGCCAGCATCTTCATATTGGGTATATTATAGCCCTGGAAGGGGACGGAAATCAGGTTGCCGAAGGCAATGGAGGCCGTGCCGGCATAGGCGCCGTGATCCATGGCCACATCGCACTCCACAGCCAGGATCTTACCCTCCTCATCGCAGGCCAGACGGCCATTGGAGTATGTGGCGGAGCGTTTGCCCGTCATGTGCATATGTTCCTCATAGCTCAACGTCATGGAGACCGGCATATCCAGGGCCATAACCGCCACACCTGCAATGGCGAACACGCTGGAGATGGTGGAGTAGCCGAAACAGCCGCCGGCGGGGTTGTTGATCATGCGGACCTTCTCCGGATCCATACCGATAGCTGGGGCCAGCTCGTTGCGGCAGCCGTAGAGATCATGGGTCTTGCTCATAATGGTGAGCATCCCGTCCTCGTCCCAGTAGCCCTGGAACACGTCGGGCTCGATGGGCAGGTGGGGTTCGTGCTGGCTGTGCCAGGATCCCTCCACCACGATGGGGGCGTCTTCAAAGATCTCCTCGGTATCCTCCCCCTTGTAGCAGGGGGCAAAGAGGTACTGGTTGGGGATATTCTCGTGGAGCTGCAGGGCTCCCGGCGCAAAGGACTCCAGCACATTCATGTAGGAGGGCAGGATCTCCAGATCAGGCTTGACCAGCTTAGCGGCCTCCCGGGCCAGGTCGTGACTGACCGCGGCCACCACTGCCACTACATCTCCCCGGCGGTTGACGGTGTCGCCACAGATGATGGGGAACTTGGGCGACCCCTGTCCCTTTTGCCTGGGGACAACGGCGGGGAAGGAGATATCATTGGTGCCCTTGACGTCCCTGGCCGTGAGCACCTTGATCACGCCGGGCAGCGCCTCGGCGGCCGAGACGTCGATCCCCCTGATCCGGGCGTGGGGTACGCCGGCCATAACAGGCGCCAGATAGGCCACCCCCTCAGGCATTTTCAGCGCAATGTCGTCGCCATAATCAGTGAGGCCGCAGACCTTGGACAGGGCCGTGGGGCGGGGCAGCCGGCTGCCGTAGTAGTCCTCGTTCTCCCCCTTCTTCCAGGTGATGTCCTCCATGGTCTTTTCACCGCGCATCACAGCCGCGGCCTCCATCACACAGTCCACAAGGGGCTTGTAGCCCGTGCAGCGGCATACATTGCGGTTCTTCTCAAACCAGGCGCGGACCTCCTGGCGGGTGGGGTTGGGATTTTCCTGAAGCAGTCCGTAGGCAGAGACAATAAAGCCAGGCGTACAGAAGCCGCACTGAACGCCTCCATAGGTAATCCACGCCTGCTGCAGGGGGTGCAGGCGGCCGGGCGCGCCAATCCCCTCAATGGTCAGGATCTCGGCGAACTCAGGAACCCGCTTCATTTTGACCACACAGGCCCGCGTCACTTTTCCATTCAGAATGACCGTGCAGGCGCCGCATACGCCCGTACCGCAGCCAATCTTTGTGCCGGTCAGTCCCAGCCGGCGCAGGGCCAGGGCCAGACTGTCCTTCTCCGCATCATACAAAACGAATCTCTGGGCTCCGTTGATCACCAGCGATTTGCGAGAAAGCTTTTTCATGTCCCCTCTGTATCTCCTTCCTGTTTTCGTTTTCCAGAACTCCAGATAATATAATAATAGTGAATCCCCCTTCCTTTGACAAGTGCAGAGAATGATGATCTTGTCGTCAATCCCATACAGTTCGCGTATTCCCCTTCATATTTTTAGGCAGATTGTATGCCTTGCTTTTCTTCACAAAAACCGGTATAGTAAAATTGGATAAGAAATCCGTGTCTATCTCTGCTCATTCCAGTTCATGGGAGGTACCTGTCAAATGATGATCTCAGCCGCTCTTACCGAGGCGTCTCCAGAGGCGCGCATCGCTCCCACTTACGATGAAGCCGCATGCGTCTTGATCGCCGACAGCGACGACCTCGTCAGCGCTCAATTTGTCACCGACCACATCCCCGAGGCCCTGCGCAAGGCCGATGTAGAGGTTTTACTCTGCGGAGATATCTACAGCAAAGAGGCGTTCGAACAAATTGCCGGCTATTGTATCACGCGCTATCAGGCTGCCGGCCTGCTGCTCTCCGATGCCATCCGCGCTATGGACCGGTATGAGCTGGAGCTCATTCGCGACTATGTAGGCGGCACCGGCTGCTCCAGCCACGAGGGGAACAGCTGTAGCTGCGGCTTTCCAGAAGGCGGCTGAGCCGCGAAAAAGCAGTCGCTTTGCCCATGTGAAACCGCCACCATTGAACAATGCTGTCTGATGTCCGCCACAGAGTGCCACACTGATAGCAATTGGGAGTTGTGCGCTCAGAGGCCAAAGCTGGGGCCAGGGGAGCCCCGTAGCCGTCGAGAGAACTGGTAGGTATGTACTGTTCCACGGTTGTACCCCTTTCCCTGCGAAAGAGGCTCTGAAAGGATGTCGGGCGGCATCATGGTCTCTCTCCACATACAGTCAGAGGAACCGGTGCCGCTGACGGCACCGGCTCCTCTGAAATCAACAGATTGTTCCAACATCTTGAAAGGGGAAAAAGACAAACCTGGCTCCCCCGATTACATACCTGCTGTCCACCGGCCCCAATGTAACGTGCCGGGAATCACTCGAGTGGTTGCGATTGTCCCCCATGACGAAGATGGCGCCCTCAGGCACTGTCACAGTAGTGATATGAGCATAATCTGGTGCAGCCATATCCTCTTTCAGATAGGGTTCTTCCAAAACAGCTCCATCCACAGTAATCGTTCCCGCCAAATAGTTGATATACACGCTCTGTCCGCCCGTGGCCACGACCCGCTTGACAATCGGCCCATCAGCGGCGTCAAACGCCTTGGTGAGCACCACGATATCCCCCTGTCTGGGCGTATAGCCAATGGTTTGAACCAGCATCAAATCCCCATGCCGGAGGGTGGGTTCCATGGAGGTCCCATTTACCGGAGTGATACGGCCTATAAAAGTAAAAATCAGCGTAATGCTAACCAGTGCAGTCACCAAAGCCTGAAGCCAAAGATAGAGGTGCAGTGCAGGGTTTCCCTTCTCTTCCGGTACGGTCCTTTTCATGTGAGCACCCCCAGCGTCAATAACGCGCGCCCCGGCCGCAGCCGGGGCGCGCGTTTCACGTTGTCTGTCTGCCGCGGCTTACTTCGCGTACTCGATAACCTTGGTCTCCCGGAGCACATGAACTTTAATCTGTCCCGGATACTCCAGCTCGTCCTCAATCTTCTTGGCAATATCCCGCGCAAGCAGAACCATCTGATCCTCGGAGACCTTGTCAGGAGACACCATGATTCGGACTTCACGGCCGGCCTGAATCGCAAAGGATTTCTCCACTCCCGGGAAGGAAGCGGTAACCTCCTCCAATTTCTCCAGCCGTTTAATATAGTTCTCCAGATTCTCCCGCCGGGCCCCCGGCCGTGCGGCAGAAATCGCGTCTGCAGCCTGTACCAGACAGGCCACAATACTATGAGGCTCCACATCGTTGTGGTGTGCCTCAATGGCGTGAACAATCTCCTCATTCTCATGATACTTGCGTGCCAATTCCACACCAATCTGGACGTGAGAGCCCTCCACCTCATGGTCAATCGACTTGCCCAAGTCATGGAGAAGGCCCGCCCTCTTGGCCGCTGTAATATCGGCCCCGATCTCGGCGGCCAGCAGCCCGGCCAGGTGCGAGACCTCAATCGAGTGGTTGAGCACATTCTGCCCATAGCTAGTACGGTAGCGCTGCCGTCCCAGGAGCTTTACCAATTCCGGATGCAGGCCGTGCACGTTGGTCTCAAAGATAGCCCGCTCCCCTTCCGCCTTAATGGTGGCGTCCACCTCGCGCTTGGCCTTCTCCACCATCTCCTCGATGCGGGCAGGGTGGATCCGGCCATCCTGGATCAGTTTCTCCAGGGCAATGCGGGCGATCTCCCTCCTCACCGGGTCAAAACAGGAGACTGTTATCGCCTCAGGCGTATCGTCGATGATCAGATCCACACCCGTCATCGTTTCCAGCGTACGGATATTGCGGCCCTCCCGGCCGATAATGCGCCCCTTCATCTCATCGTTGGGCAGGGGTACCACAGAGACGGTGGCCTCGGCCACGTGGTCGGCGGCGCAGCGTTGGATAGCCAGCGAGAGGATCTCCCGCGCCTTGGTATCGGCCTCCTCCTTAAACTGGGCCTCAATTTCACGAACCTTCATCGCCGACTCGTGGGTTACCTCGGCCTCCAGCTGATCAATGAGGTAGTTTTTAGCCTCCTCAGCAGTAAACCCGGAAATGCGCTCCAGCACCTCCATCTCAGTCCTCTTGAGTACCGCTACCTCTTCCCTGGCGGCCTCCAGATCGTTGAGTTTATTCTGGAGCGTCTCCTCCTTTTTCTCAATGTTCTCAGTCTTCCGGTCCAGGTTCTCTTCCTTCTGCTGAAGCCGGCGCTCCTGCTTCTGCAGATCAGCCCGGCGCTCCTTGACTTCCTTTTCGTACTCGTTACGGGCCTGAAGGATCTCCTCCTTGGCCTCTACCAATGCCTCCCGCTTCTTACTCTCCGCACTTTTGATAGACTCGTTAATAATGCGCTTGGCCTCTTCCTCCGCACTGTCAATCTCTTTCTCAGCAACCTTCTTGCGGTATTGGAATCCAAGCGGGAAAAACACAATGGCCGCGACCACAAAGCAGATAACGGCGGCCACTACAGTTACCTCAATAGGCATATGCTCAGAGCACACCTCCGTCCTTTCTCAAATATCTTTTCTATATGGTGATTCCCACAAAAGGAATTGCGACGCCCCGGCCCTCTTGTCCAAGACGCACAAAAATTGAAAAACCTACCCCTCGTTTTTCAAAAAACTACACCTAAACTATTTTAAGTCCCCGTTGCTTTTCTGTCAAGATAATTCGTTCCCTACACAAAACTTCATACCATCTTAATGAAACAAAAGCCGGAGAACGACTCGTCGTTCTCCGGCTTATCTCCCCCGTCGCCCCTGCTTGTTGGCATACATCCGCTGGTCTGCCCTGCAGTATGTTCCCCAAAAGCCGGCATCCAGATTACCGTCAAAGACCGCCCATCCCACCGACAGTGAGAGCGTCAGATTCCACGGCGGACGTCCCTGGGCAAACTGTGCTGCAATTTCCTCAGAAAGCTCTTCCAGTTCCTTCTCTCCGGTCTGCCGGACCAAGAGGACAAATTCGTCTCCTCCTACACGATAGGCGACCGCTCTCTTGCAAGCCGCCTTCCGCATTGCGTCGGCCGCACTGCGCAAATACTGATCTCCAGCTGTATGACCCAAAGTGTCGTTTACCTCCTTCAGGTTATCCAAATCCATTAAGATGAGGCCCATCTTTTCGCATTCCGCGTCACTTAGATTTTCCAGATCCACCTCAAAGGCGTTGCGGTTTTTGAGCTGTGTCAGGTAATCGGTACTGGCCAAATCGCAGTAAGAGGGATTGGAGAGCCTCCGGAATCTTCTTCGCGCCCACAGTGCGCTAAAAGTAGCCACAGCCGCCGCCGCCAGTATCACCCATGGCCACGCTCGCTCCGCCGTCAGTGCTGCACACAGAAACAGCGCCGCAGCAGCTGTCAGGCCTGCCGACACGGCCCCCAGAGCAGCTGCCTGGATATCAGTCCGTTCTCTCAGTCTCCGCTGTCCCTGACGCTCCATGCCTCTGCCCCCTTATAACTAAATTCAGTAAATTTTAGTATAGTTTCATTTTGTCTCTATGTCAATAAAATATTATAGATATTTATATAATTATGTTACGTATTGCAACCTATTCTAGGTATTAAAAGCGTCCCTCTGTATAATATACAAAAGTAAAAACAGGAGGTGGGAAGTTGATCGGTCAGCGGTTAAAAAGCCTGCGGCTCCTGCGTGGAAAGACACAGCAGGATCTGGCAGACGTGCTCAACATCTCTCGCTCGGCCTATGCGCTGTATGAGGCGGGACGGCGGCAGCTTGGCTACGAGTCCCTGCTGGCCCTGGCAGACTTCTATGGCATCAGCCTCGACTACCTTTTTGGCCGCACCGAGGTACGGGAAACCATGAATACCTTTACCTCCGAGGAGCGGCACCTCCTGAAACAGTATCGTTCCCTGGATGGACGCGGACGCGAGACCATCCGCTCTCTTTTGGACCTGGAGCTTCGAATGGCAAAAAAATAGGGCTGCGTGCCGGATCGGCACGCAGCCCTGTTCTTGTTTTTCTCACTCTCCCTGCCGAACAGGAAGGGAATCGTCGTCTTCAATCCATGCCCGGACCTCCACTATCCTGTAGTCAGTCCTGGTGTCCCGAATGACGACACGCTCAATACCGGCATTGATGATCTGCCGGCGGCACATGGAGCAGGAGGTTGAATCGGGGATCAGGGCCCCATCGGCAGGGTTGACGCAGGCCATATAGAGTGTGGCCCCCAGCATCTCGCTGCGTGAAGCCGAGATAATGCAGTTCGCCTCGGCATGAACCGAACGGCACAACTCGTATCGCTGGCCTGATGGAATATTCAGGGCTTCCCGGGTACAGTAGTTTAAATCCACACAGTTCTTCCGTCCTCTGGGTGCGCCATTGTAACCGGTGGCTATAATCTCGTCGTTGCGAACCAAGATGGCGCCGTAACACCGGCGCAGGCAGGTAGAGCGCTCAGCCACAGTCTGTGCAATATCCAAGTAATAGTTCTCCTTGTCAATTCGTCCCATAAATGAGCCTCCATCACTTGTTTTCCCCCAGTATAGCGGCTTTTTTCGCCCTGTGCAAGCACAATTCACATTTTGTTTACGCTTTCTTCCTTGACGGAAGCCATGAGAGGCGCTATCATACTACTGTTAAGGAAATCGTAAGGACTTCCTCTCAGCTTTTGGCAAAGGAGACGACGTACCTTTTATGAACTGGCTCAGACGAATGATGTACGGTCGGTACGGCGGCGATCAGCTCTCCTTTTTTCTGCTCGGGAGCTATGTAATCCTGATTCTTCTCTCCAATATTCCCCATCTGGGATTTTTGTCCTGGGTAGCGTTGATTGTACTTGTCTGGGATCTCTATCGGATGCTGTCCCGGCAAATTGACCGCCGGCGGGCGGAAAATGCCCGCTTTATGACTTTAGCCGGCCCGATCATCCGCTGGTACAAAATGCGCCGTACCATACACCGGGACCGGGATCACCGCTATTTCCGGTGTCCCAACTGCGGCCAATATCTGCGCGTTCCCCGGGGCAAGGGCAAGATCACCGTCAACTGCCGCAACTGCGGCGTCAGCTTTGAAGAAAAGAGCTGACACCATTCCAACGTAAAATTCCCTCTCTCATCACGTATGAGAGAGGGAATTTTTATGTCTACCTCTGATCCAGAGGCACAAAGGTCCGCATGGGGGCTACCGCCTTGTAGGCGGGGCGAATGATGCGATTGCCTGTCTGGTAGACCTCCTCAATGCGGTGGGCACACCAGCCCACCATGCGGGCCACGGCAAAGAGCGGGGTATAGAGCTCTACCGGGATACCCATCATTTTGTACACCATACCGGAGAACATATCGACATTGGCGCAGACCACTTTGTCCTCCCCTTTCACCGAGAGCAGCACCTCAGGCGTAAGGCGTTCCACCGACTCAAAGAGCTCGAACTCGTCCAGCATTCCCTTTTGCGCCGCCAGCTTTTTGGCAAACCTTTTCAGTATGACGGCCCGCGGGTCAGAGAGGGTATAGATGGCATGACCCATGCCGTAGATAAGGCCGGAGCGGTCCCCCGCCTCTTTTCTCAGCAGGGCGCCCAGAAAGGCCCTTATCTCGTCGTCATCCTTCCAGTCCTTGACATTCGCCTCAATATGGCCGAACATCTCCATCACCTTTTTGTTGGCGCCGCCGTGTCGCGGCCCCTTGAGGGAGCCTACGGCTGCGGAGATGGCGGAGTAGATGTCGGTGCCGGAGGAGGAGAGCACCCGGCAGGCAAAGGCGGAGTTATTGCCGCCGCCGTGCTCGGCATGGAGCACCAGACACAGGTCAAGCAGTCTGGCCTCCTCCTGGGTAAAGCGGTTGTCGTGACGCACCGAATAGAGGAAATTTTCAGCCACGCTCAGCCCCTCCTGGGGCCGGTGGAGATAGAGGGACTCATTGTCATAATAGTGGCGCTTCACAGCAAAGGCGTGGGCTACAATGACCGGTACCCGGGCAATCAGCTGAATGGCCTGGCGCAGCTCGTTTGGCAAAGACTTATCGTCGGGGGCATCCGCATAGGAGTACAGCGCCAGCACCGCACGGCCCAGCTTGTTCATCACGTCTGGGCTGGGGGCCTTGATAATCATATCTTCGGTAAACATATGGGGCAGGGTATGATAACCGGACAGCAGTCCCTGAAACATGGTAAGCTGCTCCCGGGTGGGCAGCGCTCCAAAGAGAAGGAGATATGCCGTCTCCTCAAAGCCAAAGCGGCCCTCAGACACAAAGCCGTCGATGAGCTCCTCCACGTCGATGCCCCGGTAAATGAGCTTGCCGGGCATGGGAACCCGCTCGCCGTCCTGCACATAGTAACCCAGTACATTGCCGATCTGGGTAACCCCCGCCATGACGCCGGTGCCGTCTGCATTGCGCAGTCCCCGCTTCACGTCCCACTTTTCATAGTAGGCCGGATCAATGTAGTTATGCTTCTGAAATTCACCGCATAGACTTTCTATAAAGTCCATGGAAGTATCCCTGTCCGCGTTCTGCATCCTTCAAAGCTCCTTTGCCCATATTTTGTATTTTTTATTGTACTCCTTCCTTGTTGGCCGGTCAATTGGAATACAATACAAATTCGGACTTTTAGAGTGGAAAAGCTTTGATGGTGTCAGGGGATGTTTTGAATAAATTCAGGTATTTTCCTGCAAAATTTCCTTGGGGAGGAATGGATTATGAAACAGACGGTAGCAACGGCATGGGCGCTTCTGCTCCTGTTGTTCCTCCTGCCCCTGTTACTCGCCAAGGGCGGTGGACCGGCCGCGGAAGAGACTCCCCTCCCTACCGGTTCCCTCCCTTTGGACCGTACGGTCATTACACCGTCTCCTGCCTCATCTGACAGCCGGATCTCTGTCCGGGTGGACCTGGGAGATGGGGAAATCCTAACCCTCCCGCTGGACAAGTACCTGTGGCGGGTGGTAGCCGCCGAGATGCCCGCCTCTTTTGAGCCGGAGGCCCTAAAGGCCCAGGCTGCCGCCGCACGAACCTATACGGTCTCCAAGATGGGCCGCACTGTGGAGGGACATCCCGATGCCGACGTGTGCACAGACATCACCTGTTGCCAGGCCTACATCGATCCTCAGGCCGCCTCCGGAAACTGGGGGGAGCAGGCTGAGCTCTATACGCAGAAAATAGCCTCCGCCGTGGCCGATACTGACGGCATGATCATCCTCTATGACGGGCAGCCCATCCAGGCCGTCTTCCACTCTTCCTCTGCCGGAAGAACAGTGGACGCCGTGGAGGTCTGGGGAAACGCCGTCCCCTATCTCATCAGCGTGGACAGCCCGGAGGGAGAGGAGGTCCCCAACTGGCACTCCTCCGTCTCCTTCACTCCGGAAGAATTCAAATCACGGTTCCTTTCAGAATATCCGGAAGCAGATTTGAGCGGCGGCCCCGCAGACTGGTTTGCAGCTCCAGCCTTTAACTCCAGCGGTGGCGTGGAGACCATTACCATTGGCGGTGTCACCGTGGGAGGCGGTACTCTGCGCACTTTGCTGAGCCTTCGTTCGGCCCACTTCACCGTAACCCCCGGTGCTGAGGAGATCGTCTTCTCTGTGACCGGATATGGCCATGGTGTGGGGATGAGTCAGTACGGCGCCAATGCTCTGGCCAGGGAGGGAAAGACCTGGGAGGAAATTATAAAATGGTACTACACGGGGGTGGCCATTGCCCCGTTGGAAACCAGCGCCCCCGGCCCTACAGAGTAATTGCAGGCCTTATATCCAGGCAAGGCTATTGACAGCTATGATATAATGTGGTGGGTTTATTAGACCCCAATATGATAAAAAGGTGAGAGAACGCACATGAACACACAATACGACGTAGCGATTATCGGCTGCGGCGAGGCCGGCATCTTCGCGGGCTATGAGCTGATGCACCGCAACCCGGGCCTCAAGGTGGTCACCCTGGATCAGGGGGCCGACATCTATACCCGGAGCTGCCCCATCGTGGCGGGCAAGGTGAAGGAGTGCATCCACTGCCCGGTGTGCGACACCATGTGCGGCTTTGGCGGAGCCGGAGCCTTTTCCGATGGCAAATACAACTTTACCACTGCCTTTGGAGGCTGGCTCACCGATTTTATGACCAAACAGGAGGTCATGGATCTCATCGACTATGTAGATTCCATCAACATGAAGCATGGAGCTACAGACAAGGTCTTTTCCACTGATACCCCGGCAGCACAGGCCCTGGAGAAGAGAGCTCTGGAATATGATCTTCACCTTCTGCAGGCCCGGTGCAAGCACCTGGGAACCGAGAACAACCTGAATATTCTCAAGAGCATCTACGAGACGGTCAAGGAGTTTGTAGACTACCGCTTCCACACTGCCGTAGCTACCATCGAAAATCTCGGATCGGAGGGATACCGCCTCACCACTGCCAAGGGGGATACCGTGTCGTGCAAGTGGCTCATCGCTGCGCCCGGGCGCTCCGGGGCCGAGTGGTTTGCCAATCAATGCAAGGATCTGGGGATCGAACTTATCAACAACCAGGTGGATATCGGCGTCCGCGTGGAGCTTCCCGCCAAAATTTTTGAACACATCACCGATGTGGTATACGAATCCAAGCTGGTCTATCGTACCAAACAATACGGGGATCAGGTCCGCACGTTCTGTATGAATCCATACGGCCATGTGGTGGCTGAAAATGTCGAAGGTATCAATACCGTCAACGGCCACTCTTATGCAGATCCCGCCCTCCAAAGTGAGAACACCAACTTCGCTCTTCTGGTGTCCAACCGGTTTACCCAGCCCTTCAATGAACCCTACCGGTACGGCAAGCATATCGCCTCCCTGTCCAACATGCTGGCTGGAGGAGTACTGGTCCAGCGCTTTGGGGATCTCATCAAGGGGGTGCGCACCAATGAGCACAGGCTGGGCAAGTCCTTTACCCGCCCCACCCTCACCGCCGCTACCCCCGGCGATTTGTCCCTGGCTCTTCCCAAACGGCAGCTGGACGATATCATCGAGATGATCTATGCCCTGGACAAGCTGGCGCCGGGTACCGCCAACTATGACACCCTTCTCTATGGCGCGGAAGTCAAATTTTATTCCTCCCGCTTGGCGCTGTCCGGTGATTTGGAGACCGCCCTGCCCAATTTTTTTGCCATCGGAGACGGCGCCGGCGTCACCCGCGGCCTAGCCCAAGCGGGGGCCTCCGGCGTAAAGGTTGCCCGCGTCATCAGCGACCGGCTCTGTGCACAGATCTAATCCACAGCGCCCCTCCTTCATCAGGCGGGGCGCTGTTTTCGAAGTTCCCTGTAAAAATTCCTTTGGTACCTTCTATGCAGCAATGTATTCACCGTGTAAAAAATACAAAAATCTTGTAAATTGCAGTGCCGCAAGCTTTTCCACATTGTCCACATGGTTTTCCACAAGGCCTTATGTAAACAGTCTGCGCCTGACTATGCAGAATTAATTTACATAATTCTATGTCAAGAGAAAAATCTGCGGCGGAATGCACAAACTTTTTTGTAACCGGGAGGAATTTCCATATGGACACTATCGCAGCCATTGCCACTTCAGCGCTTCCAAGCGCCATCGGGATCCTGCGTCTGTCCGGCCCCAGCGCCATTGCAGCAGCCTCAGCTGTCTTTAAGCCTGCCAGCGGCCAACCCCTGGAGCTCTGCGAAAACCGTATGCTTGTCTACGGTACCCTCCATGACCGCGAGGGGGTTCCCATCGATCAGGCTCTGGCCACCATATCCCGGGGCCCGGGGAGCTACACAGGAGAGGACACTGCTGAGATCCAATGTCACGGTTCTCCTACTGTGCTGGGCATGGGTCTGGAGGCCCTCTTTGCCCAGGGGGTCCGGCAAGCCGGGCCGGGGGAATTTACCAAGCGCGCATTCCTCAATGGCCGTCTGGATCTGATTCAGGCCGAGGCGGTCGCCGATCTCATTGACGCTGAAACCCCCTCTGCCGCCCGGCAGGCCGCCGGACAGCTCGCTGGGGCGCTGGGCCGCCGTGTGGAACACATCTACAGCGATCTCACCGACCTGCTCGCCCACTTCCACGCCGTGTTGGACTATCCCGACGAGGATATCGATCCCTTTGAGACCAACGTCATTCGCGCGGCCCTGTCACAGGCTGCGGATGAACTCCGTTTACTCCTCTCCACCTATGACCGCGGACGCTTCATCGCACGCGGCGTTCCCTGCGCGATTGTGGGGGCTCCCAATGCTGGCAAGTCCTCCCTTCTCAACGCCCTGCTGGGCTATGAGCGGGCTATTGTCACAGATATTCCAGGCACCACTCGGGACACCATTGAAGAGAAGGCCATGATGGGCGGCGTCCTCCTGCGGCTGATCGATACAGCCGGACTCCGTGAGACCCTGGATGAAGTGGAACGGCTGGGGACGGCCCGCAGCCGGGCAGCCATGCGGGAGGCGGCCCTGATCCTGGTTCTGGCTGACGGCACCGCCGCCCCCACCCGTGAGGACGCCGCCCTTTTAGCCCAGGCCAGGGCGCTGGCCCCAACCCTGCTGCTGCGCACCAAAGCCGATCTGCCCGCCCATTCTGCGTGGGCGGGGTGGACAGATGCGGTGGCGGTCAGCGCCAAGACCGGCACGGGCCTGAAAGAACTGTCGGCGGCGGTGGCCGCCCTCTTTCCCTCCGGTATCGAGGCGGCTGGCGAGACCCTCTCCAACGCCCGTCAGGCCGAGGCGGCGGGTCGGGCCCTTGCCGCTGTCGAGCGGGCCGGGCAGGCCCTGAAAGAAAACATCACTCCCGACGCACTTCTCACCGACGTAGAGGAGGCCCTCTCCGCCCTTGGCGAGCTCACCGGCCGGACGGTCCGTGAGGATGTGACCAGCCGGATCTTTGAGCGGTTCTGTGTCGGCAAATAGCAGCTGTCTTCCAATTGGACAACGGGTGGACCTCCGAACGCCAAAGGCGTTCGGAGGTCCACCCGTCTATATACTGGCTCCCTCTGCAAATCCTGTGTTCCAGCGGGAGTCTCCAGGTTCTCCCTTTGGCTAAAACAACCAGTACAAAATATCCTCCGACACCGTCATTCCCACTTTACGCTGGAGGGCCAGCGAGGGTCTGTTATCAGTAAAAACCTGTCCGAACGCATACTGTCCCCGCTCCAGGGCCAATCGGACAGCGGCGCAGAGCAGGGCCTCTCCCAGCCCCCGGCGCCGGTATTCCGGCAGAACCTCCAGCAGTCCGATGGAGCCCTCATCATGGAAGCCTGCGAATCCGGCCAGCACGCCGTCTACAAAGGCGCCCACCATTCCTCGTTCAATGACCTTTTCCACATAGGCCACACCGCCAAAGGGGTGGCTATAGTGCTCATACACATAGGCCGCGTGGCTGCGGTCCAGCAGGCGCAGTACTCCGCTTATCTCCGGCACCACAGGCAGTTCCGGCCGCATCCAGGCCGCTTGGTAGCAGATTTGCTCCTCTCTCAGCCGGAACCGCCGGGCGGCCTCTCCCTTATACCGCAGATGATGCCCTACAAATAAGCCGGTGTCACCAGGCAGCAGATCCAGCAGCCTTCCATCGGACTCAGCGCCGGCGGAGGCCATGAAATAAGCTCCGCTCTGCCTGTCTCGGAGGAGGACTCCATCTGGGCCGGCATAAAGAATGTCGCCGCTTCCCCTGCGGAGAATCTCCAGCATGTTCATATGTAACAGCGTGTTCTCCGCCAGGAAGACACGGGCAGCTTCGCTGGAGTCCATGTCAATCCTCCTCATAAATCGGCAGCGTAATGACGAAGCTGGTCAGGCGGCCGTTGCTCTCAGCCCGAATGGCCCCTCCGTGGAGCTCCACAATTTCCTTGGCGATAGCGAGTCCCAGCCCTGCTCCGCCAGTACGGCTGGAGCGGGCCGCGTCCAGCCGGTAAAACTTTTGAAAAATATTGGCCAGCTCCCCCTCAGGGATCTCCAGCCCCTCATTGCGCACCACAATCTCAGCCTGGCTTCCGTTCCGTCTGGCCAAGATCTCCACCCGTCCCCCTGGAATACTATAGCTTACTGCGTTGCGGAGTACATTATCAAAGACCCGGGCAAGTTTGTCCGGGTCGCCGAACACCACTAGGTGGTGTTCAATTTCAGTCGCACAGACCAACTCTTTTTCGGCAAACAGAGGGTAGAATTCATCCGTGAGCTGCTCCAGCAGCATGGTAAGCTGAATGGGGACCATGTGATCCATTTCCCCTTTCAGATCCATACGGGTGATGTCGAAGAATTCAGCCAACAGCTCCTCCAGCCTCACAGCCTTGTCCAGCGCAATGCCGGTGTACTTGGCCCGCTGCTGGGGGGTCAGCCCGGGATCATCCCGCAAGAGGGTGAGATAGCCCACTACCGATGTCAGCGGGGTCTTGAGATCATGGGCCAAAAATGCCACCAGATCCGTCTTCCGCTTCTCACTCTCTCGGCTGGCCTCCTCCCGCGCCCGCAGCTGCCGCCGGATTGCATTCAGGTCCTCTTCCAGCGGCGCAAGCTCCTTGGAAAGCCTGACCGGTTCTCCGGTCTCCCCCACCACTTGGCGGGTGGCCGTGCCAATCTGATCCAGCCAGCGTGTAAAACGCCCCATAACAATGTAGAATGCGATAAGCATCAGGATGATAATGCCCACCGTCAGGATCTCCGGCTTATGATTGCGGATATAGAGCTGATAGAGATCCAATGCCTCCTGAGCGGTATGTCCAAAGAGCGTCTGTGCCCCCCAGACAAAGACACGGGCGACAGGATCCTGCAGAACTCCGTCCACCACTACCTCCAGCAAAAAGATCCCCACTGCTCCCGCCAACATAGTCCCCACAACGACCAGCAGCAGCATTTTCAGCTTAAGCCTTGTATATTTCTTTTTGTTCATGGCAGCGCCTACCTTCGCCGAAGCGTCCGAACGGCAAAACGGACTACGGACCATGCGCCTCCCAGGATCAGGACTTCCACAAAGGAGGCAAATCGCCACAGCACCAGTGCCACTGGGAATGTCTCGCCAAAAATAGGTGCCATAAAGAGGAGAAAGCTGCCCTCCGCACCGCCTACATTGCCAGGCAGCATGACAATACGGGTAATAAGCATCACCAGCCCCTGTGTCAGCAAGACCTCGATCAGGCTGTGCCCCGACAATCCCAACCCCAGGTAAAGAAAACACGGGATGGCAAACAGGGTAATAATTTCAGCCGACATCCCCACAAAGAGCCCTAACAGCATCTTCCGATCCCCTCGGTATTCCCTTAACTGGCTGCATATCTCCTCAAGTCTGGCCATGGCCTTTTCCACCCGGCCCTCTCTGGCCAGCGGCTTAATCTTTCGGGAGAGCTTTTCCAGAATCCAGCGGGCAAGGCGCTGGACAGGGGCCGGGCGCACAGCACACATAATGGCCAGCACGCACAGCAGTACATAAAGACCCAGCAGGATTCCGGCCCCTACCAGGGTGGCCGGTGCGATCCGCTCATGGTACACCAGCCCCTTAATCACCAGGGCTCCTGTTGAAATGACCGCATAGACGATCGCATTGGCCACAAACTTCCACACATAAATACTGGCGGTGGCGGTACCGGGGAAGCCAGCATCCAGCATCAGCTTGATCTGGACCGGCGCTCCGGCGGGCCCCAGCTTAAAATAGAACTCTCCAATATAGGTGGTATCAAAGCATCCGGCCAGTTTAGGCCTGCATCCCGCCCGGCGTCCCATAAAGTAGAAAATCAGCGCGTCAATGGACTCGCTAACTGGAACACACAGCACAGCCCCCACCAGCCAAATGGGCCGCATAGAGCGCAGTACTTGGGCCACATCCATATGCCGCCGCACATAAAATACCAGCCAAATCAGGATAGCTGCGCCAATTCCAAGCCCTACACCGGAAAAAATCCGGTTGGCCAGCATCTTCTTTTTTTCTTTCGTAACCATCACACCCTTACGATCGGGAGATCTGTTTCAGCTTTCCCCCGCAGGTACACCGGTACCGCTCCGGGTACTTGACCAGGGCGGAGGCCCGGTATCGCTCAAATCGCTGCCCGCAGGCACTGCACACCAGCAGATATAGGGCCTTTCTAGGCGGCGCCACGCCCAGGGCGCTCATACTTCCGGTCCGCGAAATACAATAGCCATAGGAGGCGTTCATCCGGGCGGCATATTCCCGCCACAGAGGCCCATGGTCCCGGCAGCCTGGGCATGTATGGAGGATCTCATGTGCCAGCGTCTGCAGGCATGCCCGCTCTTCTGCATGGAGCAGCCCCGCTGCAAGCTCAATTCGATATCCCTTCTCTGTCCTGATACAGCACCCCAGACGGGATACCGCCCGTCGATTTACCACCACATGGGCGTCAATTCGGTTCGAAACCGGTATTTGAATTTCCCTGGCCTGTTTTAATACCTGCACCAGCAATGCGTCAAGGTCATTCATCTCTTATTCTCCCACAATCTGTATATCCTTAAAATGATGATAGCATGGATTTTGTCCATGCTATCATATCCTTTACGGCCGCACTGGCCGTCAGCCTGAGCCGGCACACACTGAATATCTATCTCCCTATATATACGTATCATAGCCATATTGAAGTGATTATACCACAGATTTTTCCTTTAAGCCACCCCTATTCTCCCCCTCTTCTGCCGCTGCATATACTGGCTCAGGAGGTCATATCATGTATCATCTTTGTTCGACTCCGGGGGGCTGCTGTCCACCGCCCCCCTGTCCAACCGGCCCTATTCCTGGTCCTACGGGGCCTACAGGGCCTACGGGTAATACTGGCGCTACAGGCCCTGCAGGTCCTACCGGCGCAACTGGCGCTACAGGCCCTGTAGGTCCTGCAGGAGCAACAGGAACGACCGGCCCTACAGGACCCAGTATCACAGGCCGCACCGGTCCCACTGGGCCGACCGGTGCGACCGGATCTACTGGCGCTACAGGTCCTGCAGGCCCTCAAGGCCTCGACGGGCTCCAGGGGCCCATTGGTCCAGCCGGTCCCCAAGGCATACAGGGTATCTCCGGCCCTACAGGGCCAACTGGTCCCACAGGGCCTGCTGGCCCCCCCGGCCCAACAGGCCCAGCTGGTACCACTGGTGCCACAGGCCCAACTGGTACTCCAGGTCCTTCCGGGAACGAACGACTGCCTTTTAGTCAATTTGTGATACAGCCCGGCAGTTACCCTGCGGGAGCATATCTTCGGCTGACCCAGTATCTCGTGGATGTCATTTCTAACGCTATTCATTTAGAGTCTGACGAGCAGACAATTTCGCTGTCGCCCCGACGGATCTACTTCTGCTCTTATACCATCCAGTGCCAGGCTGAGGCAGGTCAATTCCTGCGTATTACCCCGGTTCTTGGTTTGGAGGAAAATCACGATGCCACTGCAACCGCTTATGCTACGGCTGCGGGTCCCCTCTCGGTCTCAGGGAGCTTGCTTTTATATATCCCAGTAACAGGTTACCTCCGTTTTCTGTCCAGCGGCACCGCCAATACAGGGTTCACCGGGGTTATTAACCTATTTTCAGTTGCAAATTTGTCATAACTATTCGCCCGGGGAGTATCTCCGGGCGAATTTCTTACCTTTTTCTGATCATTTTTTCGTCACACTTGACGCTAAGCCCTAAAGCCAGCTATAATGCGTTGGAAAGGTGTGAGGACATGTGGATGCCAGCATTTTGATTGTGGATGATGAACCGGAGATTGCCGATCTGGTGGAAGTCTATCTGAAAAGTGAGGGCTGCACTGTCTATAAGTGCACCACCGGGGCCCAAGCGCTTACCTGTGTCCGTGAAAAAGAACTGGACCTGGCTATCCTGGATGTAATGCTTCCTGATCTCTCTGGTTTCACGCTCTGTGGTGAGATTCGCCGGGAGCACTGCTTCCCTGTTTTGATGCTCACGGCAAAGGCAGATGACATGGACAAAATTACCGGCCTTACCATCGGCGCCGACGACTATATTACAAAACCGTTCAATCCTCTGGAGCTTGTTGCACGGGTAAAAGCCCAACTGCGTCGGTATACCCGGTACAATGAAAGCGACAAAAATGTCCCCGCTGGTGAGATAATTGATTTTAACGGTCTCGTCATTAACCGAGGCACCCATGAATGTCAGCTCTATGACCGCTCCCTCTCCCTGACCCCCATTGAATTCGATATCCTTTGGATGCTGTGTGAGAACCGTGGACAGGTCATTTCGGCGGAAAGGCTCTTTGAGTCCGTGTGGGGCGAAAAATATCTGGATCGAAACAATACGGTCATGGTCCACATTCGCCGTCTTCGGGAGAAAATGGGAGAACCCAGCCGCAATCCCCGCTTTATTAAGACAGTCTGGGGTGTTGGCTATAAAATTGACTGATTTTCCCGCATAAAAACCTTGACAATTTTAAGTCTATCGGGTATACTGATTCATGCCCTGTTTGGCAGGGTGTCATCTGGCGGCGTAGCTCAGTTGGCTAGAGCACGCGGTTCATACCCGCGGTGTCACCGGTTCAAATCCAGTCGCCGCTACCACTCCCAAGAGGCGGAGGCGATACCGCCTCTTGGGAACATTATCCTTCGGAATTGTTCTCGGCCCGCTTGGGCAACATGGCCCGTTGGTCAAGTGGTTAAGACACCGCCCTTTCACGGCGGTAACACGGGTTCGAGTCCCGTACGGGTCACCAGCATGGAGGCATAGCTCAGCTGGTAGAGCGCTCGCCTCACACGCGAGAGGTCGCAGATTCGAGTTCTGCTGTCTCCACCAAAAATATCCAGAGCCATAAGGCTCTGGATATTTTTTGATCTTGGGCGCTCCAAAATGCCAGCCCATACCCGAATAATAAACAGGCCGGCGGCGGCACCCTTGGCGTAACATTTCCCTGAGGCAGTCTCCGTCTCAGGGAAATGTTATGTTTATCATCTCCTTTTGCTTTATGGAACTGGGACCGTATATTTTTTGCAGGCAGCTTATCACTGTCCATCTATTTTGAGCGCTCCCCGTTTACAGGATGAGACACACGCGGGTTCTTGTCCGGCACAGCCGTCGCACTTAACCATCTTCCCATCGCTTCCAAAACGAGGAATTCCGTAAGGACAGGCTCTTGCACAGGCCTGACAGCCAATACAGGCATCTCGGTTTATCTGAACAAATCCATATTCATCACGGTGCAGCGCACCTGCTGGACACACCGCCATACAGGGTGCATCTGAACAGTGGCGGCAGCTATCCGTGCAGTACTGCACAAGGCCAGAGGGAAAAACCATCCGCCGGTAGATACGCAGCGGAACAGCGTCCACAGCAGTGTCCGGATAGTGGTGATCCAGGCAGCTCACAACGCATGTGAGGCAGCCAACACACCGTCTGTCATCAACAACAACTCGGCTCATCTTGCTCCCCCCGCAGGCTCTACTCTGCAAAAATAGCACCGGTAGCCCGGAAATCCTGACAGCGGGTCCAGATAGTCTGCGGCGATGAGATCATTGACATTCTGGTCCCCCTCATCGTCGTGGACGATATAGATTACCCCCGGAAGTACGCCGGGCACAGTCTCAGCCAGATAGGTCCGCTCGCCTATCGGAGTCTTTACTTTCAGCCTGCCTCCATCTTGAATTCCCAGCCGCTCCGCATCCGCCGGATTGAGACTCGCCAGCGTATGTGGCTCCAAATTGGCAAGCCAAGGGACACGGTAGGTACGGGAGTGGAAAAATTGTGGTCTCCGTCCCCCTGCACACAGGATAAAGGGATATTTCTCCGGGGCAGGATTTTGTTCCATACACGGCCTAAAAACGGGGAGCTTGTCATAGCCCGCCTGCCCTTCATACGGTTCCAAAAGGCCTGAGACAAACTCTACTTTTCCACTGGGTGTCTCAAGGCCCCGTTCATACCGGTACAGCGACATCTTTTTTGTCGTTCGCGCAGGTATCCCTTCAGGGCTGGACTTGAGTTCCTCCAGAGTGACGCCGGAAGGCTCCAGCATCCATTCCATATACTCATCAAAGCTGCGCATTCCGGTGAGGGGACCATGCAGGTCCAGTGCATTGCAGATGCCCTGGAGTATCTCCACGTCATTGAGTCGTTCGCCTGCCTCCAAAACCCGAGGCATATATAAGAGGTGATTGCCTGGAAGATGGTAGATGTACTCCCGTTCCGGGGCCGCCGCACATGGCAATACAAGGTCCGCACATTTGGAAGAGTCTGTCTGAAACAAATCTACATTGACAAAGAATTCGGCTGCCAGCAAGGCCTTCCTCATTTTTTCGGACTCAGGAAACATACGAAAATTCATACCAAATGCAACGATGTTGCGAATGGGGTATGGATGACCGCTCAGAATGGCCTCATCCAATCCCATCGCCTGTCCCTCGTTGGGGATCAGGGCATTCCATATGGGGAACCGCCCCTCCTGGAACTCCTCCTCGACATGAATACGCGGACGTGCGTCGTGGTGAAACCCATTGAGCCGCAGCCAGTCCCCAGCTGGGCCATGATTTCCGCCCGGCCGGTCAAAATTACCGGTAAGTGCCTCCAGCAAAAACACCGCCCGATAGCTCTGAACACTGTTCGGTGCATGAGCCGTCCCCGAACTAGTGGTATAAATGGCAAAGGGACCCTCCATTGCAATTATACGCGCTGCGGCTGCGATCTGCTCTGCCGGAACACCGGTGAGCTGCTCCCCCCGCTCAGGTGGAAATGCTGCCGCATATGTACGGTATTCCTCAAGCCCACAGGCATATTGCTCCAGAAATTTCTTGTCTTCCAGCCCTTCGGCCAGTATGACGTGCGCCATAGAGAGTGCCAGTGCGCCGTCCGTCCCCGGCCTAAGCTGCAGGTGCATCATTGCGCGTTCTGTCGTCGGTGTCTTTCGGGGGTCAACAACAATGAGGTTGCCTCCCCGGTCAGGAATATCCAGTATGCCATTCATGGAGGAAAACTTAGAGTATGCCGGATTGGCACCCCAGCAGATAAGCGTTTTGCATGTTTTTAAATCCGGTTCCAAGACAGGGCAACCATAGCAGAGTTCATACGCTATCTCCCGAGCAGAATGACAAGTGCTCGATTCCGTGCAAAAGTTTGGCGTACCATAATCCCGGGCTACTTCCGCCATCATATAGCGGTACCATTTGGGGTGTCCGCTGTAGAATACGGTCGCTTTTGCGCCGTCCGCCTCCCGGACCGTGCGCAGACGTTCTCCTATGGTGGCAAATGCCTCCTCCCACGAAATACGCTCAAATTTCCCGCTGCCCTTTGGTCCGGCACGCCGCATGGGATACCTGAGCCGATCCGGGTGGTACAAATACTGCTTCAGCGCCGCTCCTCTCAGGCAGAGATTCCCATGAATATGCGGACGCTCCTTTGCCTTGGCGACCTTAACAATTCTGCCATTTTCTAGCCATACGTCAAGGAAGCATCTGTCGCCGCACAGCCCGCAAACAAGAAGTTGTTCCCTCTCCATGAAAATAAATCCTCCTATTGCTGTCCGCTGCTTTTTTCCTGAGGAAACCGCCATTCAGCACGAATTGCAACCCGTCTTGCCTCCAACGGGATTTTCGCTTATATTTGTATGATAGACGAAGGGGTCTTTCATTGAAAGCAAACTCGAGCATATTGAGGGAGCGGCAGAACCTTTCTCCCCTTAACGTGTGTCCAGGAGAAAAGCCGAACGGACGCAGCGGCGGGCGGCCAGCGAGGAACGGGGCAAATTTTTGCCCGCGGGTCTGCATCTTCTGTATCTTCTATTTTACACGAGAACGGGCAAGAAGTAAAATGAAACCTATCCATGTCGTTTGCAGCAAAATCAAATTCTTATCAGCAGATGACAGTCTGTACTCCTCTCCGCCGCTCTGTTAAAACAACAAACGCACCTGATTTTGCCGCAGAGGCGGAATCAGGTGCGCTTCATTTATTTGCAGCCAAGGCTGATGGCGATTTGTATGTGTGCCTACCTATGCCTGTTGCCGGGCATGGGTAGGCACTTTTAACGATAGGTAAGATTTTGAAGTTATCTCCATCTTTCCCCCGCCTCACACCGGGCATGCGCCTTTCAGCGTACCCGGCGTTCCATCGGATGTACAATGAAGTCGTCTGCATATCTTACTATGAACATTGCTGTATCATCTTGTAGCATTGTGCGAGGGCATTTTCGGCTGAACGATTTAGGCGAAAGCCATTACTTCTCTCATGGAATTTGGCTTCACAGATTGGCTCAAGGATTTGGAGTATACTTTGCTGAACCAGTCTGTCTATGAATGTAGGTATACCAAGCGGTCTTGTCTTGCCATTAGGTTTAGGAATTTCTTTTCTTCTTACAGGTTTTGGTTTATACCATGCTAATTTGCTCCGAATAACACTTACCAGTTTGTCCTCAGTCCATTTTTCAAGGTGTTCGGAACATTTACATCAGCGATTTGATACTGATTAAGGAAATTCTAAACGTAAGTTATGAGGAATTTTTTGAGGGGCTTAATCCAATTAGGGATTGAGTCCCTTTTCCTTTCACGTTTTAGTGCCTAACCTTTTCAGTTAGGAACGTGTCGCACCGGGATATAGGTCATTGCCGCTCCAAGCCCCATAAGCGTCTCTTCCATGAATCGGTTTGAGTGCAATATTATCTGTCCGGTTTTCTATTCTGTTGCCGGGCCTTGTGAGCATCACCCACACAGAAAACATGCATAGACTGGATTGGGCTGCCCGGGTCCTTTTTGCGCCCAAGCGGTTCAGCACAAGAATAAAAAATAACCTTGAAGGAGGAAACAGCTGTGGGCAAGACGTATGAGGTGCTCTCAGGCGCCGGTACCGCGATTTGGAGCGGCCCCGGCAGGAGGTGCAATAAAATCGGAACTTACCCCTGCGGCGCTCGGGTAAATGTCCTGGAGGAGCGGACCGGCTGGGGAAGGACGGACAAAGGGTGGGTACCTCTGATATATCTGGATGACGTGAATTCTCCTCCAAGGGTCACTGACACAGGATTGTACATACAGCGAGACTATATCCCTGCCGGCCGAAATAATCGTCCAGGCGGATATAATCCGGACACCTTTATCACTATCCACGAGACAGGCAATACGGCGGCAGGGGCTGATGCAGCTGCTCATGCGGCATGGCTGAAGGGAGACGAGGCCGCAAGAAAGCAGATCAGCTATCACTATACTGTCGATGATCACTCTATTATTCAGCACTTGCCGGACAGGGAAACGGCCTATCATGCCGGAGACGGCACCGATGGTCCCGGCAATACTACCAGCATTGGTATCGAACTCACCGTCAATAAAGATGGGGATTTCGCACAGACACAGGCCAATGCTGCATCTTTGGTACGTCTCCTCATGAAAGAACACGGCATCCCCATCGACCATGTGGTACAGCACAACTATTGGAGCGGCAAAGACTGCCCCTATAACATCCGGCACACCAGCAGCGGATGGGAGGATTTTCTTGCTCTGAGCCGGGGGGATTCCATTATCCCCTCTGTACTGAATGCCGATGTCGATACCTTGGCCAGAGCCGGTATTATTACAGCACCAGATTATTGGAAGACCGGTGTTTATTCTCCTGCAAATGTGAAAGCCCTTATCGGAAAAATGGCTGCCTATGTCAGAAGATCCGAGGGGACGCCATAGGCCTGCACAAGCGGCCAAGCTGTACGCCGCAGGTATCCTATACATGGGATTACAACAGCAGAGTGCGGGCCCGTTCTTTCAAACAATCCCGCACTCTGCCATCCATCGAAAAAGCTGCGGCAGCCCTTTCCCATTCTGTCCGATGCGTCTTCACGATAACGGAAGCGTCAATTGATGAACAAACGGTGCATCTTCAGGAAAAATTACTCTGTTTTCTGGAGGCTCACCGCTTGATCAAATGAACATCATCCCGATCTTTTAAATATCCGTTCTCATTTTCTATCTGTATATATGTTGCCCTTTTTTCCAGCAGATATATTCCAAATGTCGCGCCGGCGCTGAACAGATTGCCCAAAATACAGCAAACGCGTGTACAGGGGCTTCCGCCTTCCCTTACCACCAAGACGTATACCAGCAGTGCAACGGCCTGCGCCGCAATACAGCAGGCTGCCACGAAAGAGACCTGTATGAGCCTGCGGCTCCCGGATCGGTATTCCCAGATTGTCAGCTTTGCCGGGGCCGCAGTATAGTTTGCCAGCGCCCATAAGAGCGCTACCTCCGCAACGAGGACAGCCGCGCCCGGCAAATAGATGTACTTGACCTGTGCGTCAATTCTCTGTTGGCTGCCCCACACAAAGAGCATCAGCCCGCCGATGCACAGCGCATAATACAGTGCAATATTGAGCGCTCTCTGCCGTTTTGTCAAATCCCTATAGTAATAATTTTCAACATAGACGCGATCAATGACTTCCTTCTGCTTTTTTATATTCCATACCTTACGTTCCACATAGCCGTCAAAATAAGCGTGATAGCGCCTGCTTTTCCTGACCTGCTCCTCTTTCAGTTCTCTGGGATCTGACGGACCAGAGAAATCCAGGTTTTCCTTTTCATCTCTCGGCCTGTACCGTGTGAAACGCTCTTTCAGCTTGTCAAACAAGATGGTTAAGCTCCTTAGCCCTGCAGCAGGCCACATAATGGTTGGGGCGGATCTCCTCCAAAACCTGCGGCCGCAGGCACTCCTCGCCGGCGTGTGGACAGCGGGCGGCAAAACGGCACTTGGGCTCGGGGTTAATCGGAGATGTCAGCTCACCTCTCATCATGATTCGCTGCTGCGGATGATCAATATCCATGCTGGGAATGGCGGAGATCAGCGCCTTGGTATAAGGGTGCAACGGCATATCAAAGAGCTCATCTGTTTCACTGGTCTCCACCAGTTCACCCAGATACATCACGGAAATATTATCAGAGATATGCCGGACAACGGCAAGGTTGTGGGTGATGAATATGTAGGTCAGATTGAGCTTCTCCTGCAGATCCATCAGCAGATTGAGAATCTGAGCCTGAATGGAAACGTCCAGCGCTGAGACCGGTTCGTCACAAACGATGAATTTGGGGTTGAGAGACAGCGCCCTGGCAATTCCCACGCGCTGACGCCGGCCGCCATCCAGCTCGTGGGGGTATGAGAGACGAAACCGCCTGTCGATTCCAACCAAATCCATGAGCCTCTCACACTCCTCCAGCATCGCCGCCTTGCTCATCTTGCGGTGCAGCTGAATGGGTTCCAGAATAGACTGCTCAATGGTCATGCGGGGGTTCAGAGAGGAATAGGGATCCTGAAAAATAATCTGCATCTCCGCACGCAGACGTTTTACCTCAGCTTTGGTGGGGTTGGAGATATCTCTGCCGTCAAAGATGATCTGTCCTCCCGTCTTGGAATGCAGATGGATCACCGTACGGCCAAATGTAGATTTTCCGCAGCCCGACTCGCCCACAATTCCCATTGTAGTGCCTTTGGGAATGGCCATGTTTACATTATCGACCGCGTGCAGCTCACCTCGGGGCGTGTGGAAGTATTTTTTTAGATTTCTGACTTCAAGCATTGTTTCCATATCTGCCTTCCTCACTTTCCCGCCAGCATACAGCTGCAATAGTGCCCTGGCGCGATCTCCTTCAGGGGTGTTTTCTGTGTATGGCATATCTCTGTTGCGTATTGGCAGCGCGGAGCAAAGCAACACCCTTTGGGCAGATCCGTGGGGTCAGGCGGCAGGCCTGGAATATTGGCAAGGCGCGGCGCCCTGCTCTTAATGTCAGGAATGGCGGCAAACAAGCCCTTGGTATAGGGGTGGGAAGGGTGATGAAAGATCTCCCTCTTATCTCCGTACTCCAGGATCTCGCCGGCATAGACAATGGCCACCTCGTCGCAAATCTGGCCGACAACCCCCAAGTCATGCGTAATCAGAATCAGAGCCGTATTCTTCTTGGTACGCAGGTCAACCATCATCTCCAGAACCTGAGCCTGAATGGTAACGTCCAGCGCGCTGGTGGGTTCGTCTGCGATGAGCAAATCCGGACTGCAGGCCAGCGCCATGGCAATGACAACCCGCTGTTTCATACCGCCGGAAAACTGATGCGGATATTCGTTGGCGCGTTTGCCGTCAATGCCGACCGACTGCAGCATCTCCGCCGCTGCCTCTTGGCTGTTCTTTTTATCCAGGCTGTTGTGCTTGCGCAGAATTTCGGCAATCTGCTCCCCCACCCTCATAACAGGGTTCAGAGAGGTCATAGGATCCTGAAATACCATGGATACCTTGTTTCCCCTGATCTTGCGCATTTCCGCCTCGCGCAGCGCAAGGACTTCCTGTCCCTCCAGCTCAATGCTGCCGCCTACAATCTTTCCCTGCGGGTTGGGCAGGATGCGCAGAATGGATTTTGCAATGGTGGTCTTCCCGGCCCCGGTCTCTCCCACAAGGGCAAGTGAGCACCCCGAATTCAGTCCGAAGCTGACACCGTTGACCGCCCTGATAATGCTCTTATTGGAAGAGTACTGTACGCTGAGATCTGTCACCTTAAGTAGTCTGTTGTCGTTCATCATTGATTCAGCACCATCCTCTTAGTTCTTCAGGCGAGGGTCAAGGGCGTCGCGGAGTCCATCGCCTGCAAGGTTTAGGCACAGGACGGTAATAGCGATAAATACGCCGGGAACCATAATCAGATGGGGATACGTGCGGATAAAATCCTTACCGGTGCTCAGCAGCGCGCCCCACTCCGTCTTCGGAGGCTGTACGCCCAGCCCGATATAGCTCATCGTGGCCAGGTTCGTGATGGTGGATGCAACCCCCATGGTGGCGTGAACAATAATCGGCGTCCAGGAGTTCGGAATCACATAGCGCAGGATTTTGCGGACAGAACTACAGCCGATGGCATCGGCAGCCTCCATATACTCTTCGGTCCTGACCTTCATAACCGAGCCTCTGGCCAGACGCACATAGCTGGCAACATGGCTCAGCGACAGCGCCAAAATCGTGTTAAGGTAGCCGGCGCCCAGCGCGGTGGAGATGGCTATTGTCAGCAGAATGGCGGGGAGCGAGTGGAAGATATCCAAAAAGCGCATAAACAGCGTGTCTGCAAGTCCCCCGAAATAGCCGCAGATTGCTCCCAGTGCAATGCCAACCACGGCATTCAGCACGGCACAGATAATGCCGATGCTGATCGAGTAGCGTCCCCCGTAGAGGATCCGGGAAAAGAGATCCCGGCCCAGCTCGTCGGTGCCCAATGGGTGGTGAAAATTGGGAAGCTGCAGAATTGACGCCATATCCATCTGTGCATAGCCATAAGGCGTCACCAGGGGAGCCGCCGCGCATAAAACGATCAGCACCAGGAGCACTATCATTGCAGCGACCGCCGCTTTATTTTCAAGAAAGCGCTTAAACACGACTTTGAATTGGCTCTCTCTCTTCAGCTTGCTGGGCGCCTTCACTTTCGTCATTGTTTCCATCTGTTTCACTCCTTTGCCTATCGCTTCTTCATGTAGCGGGCCTTGATGCGCGGGTCGACATATGCGTAGAGAATATCCACCAGCAGCATACACAGTGCAAAGACAATGGCCAGAAAAATCACCGAGCCCTGTACCACGGGATAATCCCGCTCGTTGATCGCTGTAATCATATAGGATCCGATACCGGGGATGGAGAATACTGTCTCAATGACGGTGGAGCCGCCAAACAGATGGCCCAGCTTGGAGCCGCTGGAAGTAATAATCGGAATCAGCGCATTCGGCAGGCCGTGTTTGTACAGGACTTCGTTTTCTGTGAGGCCCTTGGCGCGCGCGGTGGTCATATAGTCGGAACGGATGACCTCCAGCATGCAGGAGCGGGACATCCGCGCCTGAGAGCCCAGTCCGGTAAATGCAAGGCAGAGAATCGGCATAATGTAATACTCAATACCGCCGATGCCCAGAGCCGGCAGCCAGCCCAACTGCAGCGCAAACAGAAGAATCAGCATGAGGGCAAACCAGAAGGACGGCATAGAGACGCCGATAAGCGCAATAATCATGCAAATCCGGTCGCCCCAGCTATTTCTGTTTACTGCAGCTACAATGCCAAGCGGAATCCCCACTACCATAGAGAGCGCCATCCCGGCAATTCCAATCAGGATGGTGTAGGGCATGCGGTTTATCAGTTCTCCCGCAACGGAAATACCGCTGGTATAGGAAGTTCCGAAGTCAAACCGCAGGAATACCTGGTACATATACCGGCCAAGCTGTACAACAAAGGGATCGTTGAGCCCCAGCTCCTCCCGCAGCGCTTCCGCTGTCTCCGGCGTAGCGCCATCCCCCAGAATAATCTGCACAGGGTCTCCCGGCACAAAGTAGAGAATGGAAAATATGAGTATGGTAACGCCCAGCAGAATTGGGATCAGCCACAACAGGCGTTTGATGATATATCTTCCCATGTTTTACTCCTTTTTTATTTCTGACAGGGTATCACTGAAAAGATCTGTGCTGCGGCGCGGTGCTACGCCGCAGCACAGAAGATGTCCTATTTGACGGTCCGCTACAGGCTTACCGCCGCCGGCCGGGGTCACCCATTCCAGACATAAGTGCAGGCCGCCGGGTTGACATACTGGGCATAATCCGTGACACAGCTGGTCACCGCCGTGTCGCACACAATGGATTTCATACTGTTGTACAGCCCAACATACATGGCGTTGTCTGTCAGGTAATCATACAGGATCTCAACAGACTCAGAATCGCCGGGTGCCTTGTCGACAGCATCCATCAGGATCTCATAGAGCTCCAGATCCTGAACGCCCATGTTGGAGGTTCCAATCTCACTGGTATCGCAGTTCTGCACCCAGCTGTTGATTCCAAAATCGGAACAGCCAGAGGTCATCAGCTGAATATCATACTGGGCCGGGTCATATCTGTAGGTGGTATACAGTGCGCTCTCAACCGCTGTGATGGTGGTGTTGATCCCGACTGCCAGCAGGCAGTTCTGCAATACCTGAGCACCCTTATTCAGCTCATCCTCAGCTTCTACGAGGATGACAAGCTCTTCGCCGTCATAGCCGGACTGCTCCAGGCACTCCTGAGCTTTCTCCAAGTTGTAGGCATAGTACTCATTATTGAGCCATTCCGGATTGAAGTCAGCCGCCGTAGGCGTCGTGGGTCCTTTGGACTCTGCACCCTGCCCGTCATATACGCCGATGCTCAGCGCGTTCCTGTCCGTCGCGTACAGGATGGCCTGACGGAGGTAGACGTCGCCGCAGGGGCTGTAATCCTGGTTGCAGTTAAATGCGATTAGAAGCGTTTTGTTGTTCAGTTCGCTGAACACATTGTAATTGCTGTCGCCAGAGAAGAAGGAAATGTTCTTAGCGCTCAGGTTCTCGCTGATATCGGCTTCCCCGGTCTGCAGGGCAATGACCATCTGGGCCTCGTCTTTAATGACCTTATAGTTCATAATATCGACGTTTGCCTCAGAGCACTCGGCAATCTTGGCGGGATCCGTTTCCCAATAGTCGTCGCGTTTCTCATAGGTGACATAACTGCCGCTGACCCAATCGGTGACGACATATGGCCCTGTTCCAGTTGGCCAGGAGGCCATGCTGTCGCCTGAATCGGTAAACGCCTTCTCGCTCCAGACATAATTATAGGTCATCTTGATGAACAAGGCCTCGCTGGGAGTATCCATGTAAAAATCCACCGTATAGTCATCCACAACCTCGACCCTGTTCAGCTGCCGGAAGTAGCCGTTGTTATAGGTTTCCTTAGCCACATCCCAGTATGAGAATTTGACGTCGCTGGCTGTAATGTGGTTGCCCTGCGAGTCGTAAATATAGTCCTTGATTTTTACCCGATAAGTGGTGTCGTCGATTTTTTCCGTGCTCTCAGCGATGACGGGAACATACTCCCCGCCTACGCCGCACCGGCTGTACAGTCCCTCATAGACGGGCTTACCAAAGATATTGGTATTTTTAATGCTTTTATAGGGCTCAAAGGAAGAGCAGTTAGATGCCGTCGCAATACTGATGAACGTTTTTCCATCGGCGTTGGTATGGCTGTCGATAATCTCCTGTTTTGTGGCTTCATCAACTGTGTTTTGTCCCTCTGCGTGCTTGAGACCACTGCCTGCCCCAGTCAACTGCCCGACGTCTACATTGCCTGCTGTGGTATTCGCACCCCCGTTGTCTGACGCCGCCGGACCGCCTCCCGCGCCCCCGCCGCAGGCAGTCAATGCAAGTACCATCGCAAACGCCAGAGTCACTGCAAGAATCCGCTTTTTCATGTTCCGTGTCTCCTCTCAAAAATTTTATATTCCAGCGCCCACACAGACACAAGAATACTGAACCCGAGCCAGAATATGAAAGTATTCTGCAACTTTTCCACTCTAGACACGCCAGGTATATATCGAATAGGTATCATCCTGCTTTATTATCAATAAAGCAGGATACGGGGACGTCCCCGTATCGTTTACTATTATTTCCCACAGCTGTTTGTATTGCTATATCAGATTGCCTAATAAGATGCAGCTATCTCTCTTTTCTTTTGTTTTATTTACCTATCTTATATCAACAATACAATACAAGTGGAATGAACTAAATGTTGACACAAAGTAGGCAAAAAGTTAACAACAAACACTTCTAATTTTTTACAATGCTTAATTAGTGTACTTAAATTTTACTATTTTATATCCTTTTTTATAATAAATTTTACTATTTATAGACGGCAAACATTTGCCAAAAGTGCTCAATCAAATTCTTGTTCTCTCTCCCAGGAGAATACCATTATCTCTTCAATTGGTATCATCAAGATATACAGAATTGCGTCGCATTTTTTTCTGTTTTAAGCAATTTCCTCTTCTCTTCTATCCCCGCCATTCCGACGCTTCTTTATCTCGCGGAAGTGCTCTGCCCAACAAGAAGGACCGCCGAACGGCGGTCCTTCTTGTTGTATGGCTCAATAGGCTCCGTACTCCCAGGTGGTTCGAACCCATGCATCCATATTTTCCTCCCTATAATGGTCCATAGACATGGAGCAGTCCATAACAAAGCCTCCGCCAGGTGCGCAAATGTCGAGCATACGCTTCGTCTCTTTCACGATCTCTTCCGGCGTGCCATAGGCCAAAAGAGCGCCGGGCAGATTCCCGCAGATACACATCTTTTCTCCCAAGATCTTTTTTGCCCGGGCAACATCTACCTGCTCAAACATAGCCATACATGTCCCGTCGGGCAGTTCATCCCGCAGCAGCTCCAGCCTCCGATCATATTTTCCCTCAAAGAAAATACAGGGGATGATGCCCAGTTTCATCTCCCGCTCAATAACTCGGCGTAATGTAGGCAGATAAAATTCCAAATAGGCATCATCACTCATAAAGCCATCCGTTCCGCCATGGAGCGGCATGAAACAATATTTTGCTCCCATCCCTTTTATGCGCTCCACATTTTCCAGCGCCATCGTGCACATAACTTCCACTGCGGCTTTACCCTTATCCGGGATTTCAAAAATATCCATGGGTACGTTCAGATAGCCGCGAATATTATCGGCCAGCATATCGTACGGAGCCGTCTGTCCCACAATACTGCCTATAGGCACCTGCATGGCCTGGGCAGTCTCTCGAAGCAGCGCCTGCGCCTCATTCCAGCGCTTGCCTGCTCCCCCGCCGCCATCAAAGCCGCGCCCATGCGGGCAATTCGCCTTTCCATTGTATTTTCTTTTCCGACATCAAGGTATTCCTCCCGCCTGTAAAATCATATCCAACGTATCATGTTCCCCTCAGCTATGCAAGCTGATTTTGCTCAAAAGGGGCCGGTCCTTTTGGACCGGCCCCTTTTGAGCAGGCGGACGCAGCGGCCCGCGCACCTGGGCATGAATGCTGTGCCGCACGGACGGCAAGTTATGCGCCTTGGCGCAGCATATATCCCATGGAGACAATTCACATTCGCTGTGATATAAACGCCATAGTATACAGTTCTTCCTGTCTCGGTGCCTTACTGTTCCCAGTCTGCATAATCGTCGTACTCGGAGCCGCAGCAGGTGGACTTCGCTTCAGACAGCTTTTTTTTGGCCTTATCCAGCAGTTCCATAATCTTGTCCCAGTAGGTAACAACGGCATACACCGCAGCTCCAAGGGCGATCAGTGTAAACAGGAACTTTAGAACCCCGCAAAAAAACTTCTTCATCCTTGATCAGCCTCCTTCTATTTGCTTTCGGTATTCCGGTGGTATTCCTATTCTACGCAGTTTTCATACAAATTACAAGTATGCCGGGCAACTTTTTTCCCTTGTAATTTGTACAAAAATAGAATACAATATCACTGTCCATAAATCAACCGTAAAATGGCTGATTTTGCCTGATATCTATGGTGCAATCTGTTTGCGCCTGTCCTTGCGGGGGCGCAGGCCGCCTCCATTCCCCACAGAAAGGAAGGTCCTTATGAAGCTGCAAACCGAAAAGGGCGAGATCTCCATCAGCAGCGATGTCTTTACCAACATTGCCGGAGCAGCCGCTACCAATTGCTACGGTGTGAAGGGTATGGCCATGCGCTCCAAAACTGACGGCCTGGTCCACCTGCTCCGGCGCGAGTCAATGGGAAAAGGCGTCAAGGTCACGTTTCACGATGACGCTACGGTCTCCATTGAACTGCATATCATTGTGGACAACGGCGTCAATCTAATGGCGGTCAGCCGCTCCATTATGAGCGAGGTGCGCTACAATGTCAGCCGCATCGCCGGCGTGGAGGTTAAAAGCGTGGATGTCTGCGTGGACTCAATGGTAATTGGATAACCTGCCGTTTTTATCCGGCGGGCATCCTGTCCGGCAGCCGTTCATCGAAAGGAAGGAACACAGACATGAGAGAGCGTATTGACGGAGCGTCCTTCGCACAGATGGTTATCCATGCGTCGGCCTCCATCAATTCACAAAAGCAGGAGATCAATGAATTAAATGTCTTCCCGGTACCCGACGGGGATACCGGAACCAATATGAGCCTCACCATCGGAACCGCCGCTGCAGAGTTGAAAAAGAAGGTCCCACACACAGTTGGTGAGTCCGCTCATACCTGTGCTACCGCGCTGCTGCGGGGCGCGAGGGGAAACTCGGGGGTCATTCTGTCCCTTCTGTTCCGGGGCTTTGCCAAATCGGTTAAGGATCACGATGAAATCGACGGCCGGGATTTCGCGATCGCCCTGGATTGGGGTGTAGCCGCTGCGTACAAGGCGGTGATGAAGCCCGCCGAGGGTACAATCCTTACGGTATCCCGCTTGGCAGCCGCCCAGGCGGCTGCCGCCGCCCGTGAAAACCGTGCGCTGGAGAGTGTGCTGGAGGCCGCCATTGGCGAGGGCCAGCGCGCCCTTGCCAATACTGTAAATCAAAACCCCGTCCTGAAAAAAGCCGGTGTGGTGGACGCAGGTGGAATGGGCTTTTTGGTGATTCTCCAAGGCATGCTGGATGAATTGCGGGGCGTTCCCATGCCTGCGGATGAGAGCGGAGAGGAGTCCGCTCCCAAGGATAAGGCCGACTTTGGCAGCTTTGAGACTGCCGATATTCAATTCGGTTACTGCACGGAGTTTATCTGTTCCAGGGATACCAAAAAGGATCCGGAGGCCCTGCGCGGTTTTCTGTCCGCTTTGGGTGATTCCCTGGTACTTGTGGATGACGACGATATTATTAAGGTCCATGTCCACACCAATCACCCCGGCAAGGTCCTGGAGGAAGCTTTGACTTACGGCGCCCTGCTCACCGTAAAAATTGAGAACATGCGGGAGCAGCACACGGAAATTTTGGAGGAGGCCGCCGAAAGAGGCGCAGAAGACGCCCCGCGGTATATTGCGCCGCCGGAAAAGAAATACGGCGTTGTGGCGGTGGCGGCTGGAGATGGACTGGCCGCGGTATTCCACGACCTGGGCACCGACGGCGTCATCAGCGGCGGGCAGACTATGAATCCCTCCACTGAGGATATTATGCGGGAGATCGACCGTACGCCCGCTGAGATTGTCTTTGTCCTGCCCAACAACAAAAATATTATCATGGCCGCTCAGCAGTGCATTCCTCTGGCTGAGGGCAAGCAGGTTGTGGTCCTCCCGACCAAGACGGTTCCCCAGGGTATTGCCGCCCTGATGGTTATGGATCCCGATGCCGGTGCGGAGGAAAATGAGTCGGCCATGACCGAGGCCATCGGCAGCGTCCACACCTCGGAGGTCACCTATGCCGCCCGTGACTCTGATTTCGACGGCTTTGCCATCAAGCGGGGCGATTATCTGGCCCTGTCCGAGCACCAGCTCTTCGGCACAGACCGGAAGCTGGAGCGCTTGCTCAAGCACCTGGCTGAGGCCGAGCCCCAGCAGAGCGCTGAATTTATCAACATCTTTTATGGCGAGGACGTCTCAGAGAAGGAGGCCCAAAAAGCTCTGGATATTTTTTCGTCCGCCTGTCCCAACGCTGAGATTACCCTGTTGTCCGGCGGACAGCCAGTGTATTACTATATGATCTCAGCGGAATAAGCGCCCATACGCGAAAGCGCGGCGCACCCAATCGGGT
>ERZ857955.573-NODE-573-length-40968-cov-3.578496_pt1 | contig 40968 bp, 42 predicted proteins | sample MGYA00519956_ERZ857955 | MGnify/ENA primary metagenome ERZ857955 (study PRJEB31778, sample SAMEA3449378) | human gut metagenome | biome: human gut; feature: human-associated habitat; material: faeces | place: United Kingdom | collected 2010/2012 ...
GCCGCGGCACCATGGAGGAAGCCGACGTCCTCTACGGCGTCACCATGCAGGAGCAAGGGGTCAGCAGAATTTTGACGATTAACCTGAACGATGTGGAAAGAGAACTGCATATTAAGTGACGCCAGGGGCCCCGCAGAGCGGGGCGGCGCAGCGCGCCGTCAAGTGTTTTGGCCTGTGCCAAAACCTTGAAATCGGCGGAATTCACTTCCGCCGATTTGAATGGGAAATGGGATTCCCGCAAAATTGGAGATTTTGCGGGAGCGGTCACCATGCAGGAGCAAGGGGTCAGCAGAATTTTGACGATTAACCTGAACGATGTGGAAAGAGAACTGCATATTAAGTGACGCCGGGGCCCCGCAGAGCGGAGTGGAACAGGAGGAAAAGAACCAGATGAAGTTAAATCATCACAACTGCAAGCAGGTTATGTGGCTGCTGTTCGCCGCCGGCGTAGTGTGCTGTCTGCTGACGATGGCGTCCAATCTGTGGGCGATACCGGGCATTCTTTTGTTTGCGGTGGCGGTAGCAGTCAATTTTGTATTTTGGCGCTGCCCCCACTGCAGAAAACGGCTGCCGGGAAAAATCAGCAGAAACGAGAGCTGCCCCTACTGTGGGCGATCGCTTCTCTGACCGGGTTTGAATGAGCAGCCCGCTGTAGTCTGCCCTGCCAGGGCGGCCGGAATAGCCAGCGCACATGCTGAGCGACCGAAAGGAAGAGTAGGATATGGGTTTTTTTGAAAAGATCAAGGCCGGGCTGACCCGGACCAAGGAGAATATCGGTCATTCCTTTGACAGCCTTTTCGCCGGAGAGCTGGACGACGACTTTTACGACGAGCTGGAAGAGGCGATGATTCTCTCCGACATGGGCGCAGAGACCGCTATGGATACGGTGGAAGAGCTGCGCGGCCGGGTCAAGGCGGGGAAGATTAAGACGGCGGATGAGGCGCGGGAGGCGCTGCGGGAACTCCTCTGTGAACAATTGCAGGTGGGGGAGACCACCCTGAAGCTGGATAGCAGCCCCTCGGTAGCCCTCTTTATCGGCGTCAATGGTGTGGGAAAGACTACAACCATCGGCAAGCTGGCCTCCCAGTTCAAGGGGGAGGGTAAACGGGTGCTGATGGCGGCCGCCGATACGTTCCGCGCCGCCGCCGCCGACCAGCTGGAGATCTGGAGTGAGCGGAGCGGGGTGGAGATCGTCCGCCAACATGAGGGCGCCGACCCTGCCGCCGTGGTTTTTGACGCCATGACGGCGGCCAAGGCCCGCAAGGCCGACGTGGTGCTGGTGGACACTGCCGGACGGCTCCACAACAAACAGAATCTGATGAATGAGCTGAACAAGATTTCCCGGGTGATTGACCGTGAGCTCCCCGGCTGTGACCGGGAGACGTTGCTGGTGCTGGACGCAACGACCGGACAGAACGGCCTCATTCAGGCCAAGCAGTTCAAGGAGGCGGCCGGGATTACCGGTATTGTTCTCACCAAGCTGGACGGCAGCGCCAAGGGGGGAATTGTGGTTGCCATTGCCAAGGAGCTCCAGATTCCCGTGAAATTTGTCGGGGTGGGAGAGGGCATCGAAGATCTGATGCCCTTTGAGCCCAGGGCCTTTGTCGAGGCGTTTATCTAATCAGCAGGGCTGCCGGAGGGCGGCCTGACAGGAGGATATTACGATGTCACGAATTGACGGCCGGGCCGGCGATCAGCTGCGGCCCATTGAAATCATTCCCAATATCAACACCTTTGCGGAGGGCTCCTGCCTGATCCGCTGCGGAAATACCCATGTGCTGTGCACGGCCAGCGTAGAAGAGCGGACGCCGCCCCATGTCCCGATGGGAGAGGGGTGGGTGACCGCCGAGTATTCCATGCTGCCCCGGGCCAACCGGGAGCGGTCCCGCCGGGACATCTCAAAGCTGAAACTGTCTCCGCGCTCAGCCGAGATACAGCGGCTTGTGGGCCGTGCGCTTCGGGCCGCGGTGGATATGAAGAAGCTGGGAGAGCGAACCGTTACCATTGACTGCGATGTGCTCCAGGGAGACGGCGGCACCCGCACGGCCAGCGTGACAGGAGGCTTCGTGGCGCTGGCTCTTGCGCTTTACAAGCTGGTGGAAGAGGGCGTGCTGGCTGAAATGCCGCTGAAGACCTGCGTGGCGGCCATCTCGGCGGGCATTGTGGACGATGTGCCCCTGCTGGATCTCTGTTATGAGGAGGACAGCGCCGCCCAGGTGGATCTGAATTGCGTGATGACCGGCGAGGGGGAGCTGGTAGAGCTCCAGGGCACCGGCGAGGGCCGGCCCTTCACCATAGAAGAGCAGCGCAGGCTGGTGGACCTGTGTATCAAGGGGATCAAAGAGGTTCAGGCCATTCAGCGGGCTGTGCTGGGAGGGAAATGAAGTGAAGCTGGTATTGGCGAGTAAAAATCCACATAAGCTGAAAGAGCTGGGGGACATCCTCTCTGAACTTGGCGTGGAGGTGCTGTTGGAGTCGGAGGCCGGGGTGGACGTGGAGGTTGAGGAGACCGGGACAACCTTTGAGGAGAATGCGCTTTTGAAGGCCAGAGCGGTGTGTGAAGCCAGCGGGCTGCCGGCCGTGGCCGACGACTCGGGCCTGTGCGTGGACGCACTGAACGGCGCACCCGGCGTCTACTCCGCCCGGTACGGCGGTGAGGGACTCTCCGACACGGACCGCTACCGTCTGCTGCTGGAGAATATGCGGGGCCAGCTGGATCGGCGGTGCCGCTTCGTCTCGGCCATCTGCTGCGCGTTCCCCAATGGGGACACCGTGACCGCACGGGGGGAGTGCGCAGGTACACTGGCCTATGCGCCCAAGGGTGCGGACGGCTTCGGCTACGACCCGGTCTTTTTTGTACCAGGTCTCAAGAAGACGTTTGCAGAGCTCACACCTCAGGAGAAAAACGCGGTCTCCCACCGGGGGGCCGCGCTGAGAGAATTTAAAGTAGAACTGGAGAATTATCTGCATGGAACTGACCAGTAAGCAGCGCGCCCAGCTTCGGGGGCTGGCAAACGGTATCGATACCATTGTCCATATCGGCAAGGACGGCATTGGAGACAACCTGGTGAAGCAGGCCAGCGATGCGCTGGAGGCCAGGGAGCTTATCAAGTGCCGGGTGCTGGAGAACGCCCTCCTGTCCAGCCGTGAAGCGGCGGAGGCCTTGGGAAGAGCCACCCGGTCCGAGGTGGTCCAGGTCATTGGAACAAAATTTGTTCTCTATCGTCCAAGCCATAACAAGGATAAAAAAGATAAGATTGAGCTGGTAAAGCGCTGAATGATCCGGCAGGGGGGAGCAAACCATGAAAATCGGCGTCTATGGAGGCACCTTCAACCCGCCCCACCTGGGGCACACGGCAGCGGCCCGTTCTGCGCTGGAGGCCCTGGAGCTGGATAAACTGCTCTTTGTCCCGGCGGCTCTGCCGCCGCACAAGGAGCTGCCGGGCGGCTCCCCGGCGGCGGAGCAGCGGCTGGAGATGACAGAGATCGCCGCCGATGGGCTGCTCCAGCCTCAGCGGACGGAGGTCTGCGCGCTGGAGCTGTCCCGTCCCGGCAAGAGCTATACCGCCGATACCCTCTGCGCGCTGCGGGAGCGTTACCCCGACGATGAACTGTGGCTCCTTATGGGGAGCGACATGTTCCGCTCCCTCCATACCTGGTGGAAGCCGGAGGTCATCCTGGAGACGGCGGGGATCTGTGCCTTTGCCCGTTCCCGCACCGAGCGGGCCGATGCGCTGGAGGCCCAGGCCGCGTCGCTGCGGGAGCGCTATGGCGCCAGGATCCAGCTTATGCAGATCCCTGAGCTCGTGGAGATTTCCTCTACCGAGCTGCGGGAGAGGCTGGCGCAGGGAGAAGGGGAACGTTTTCTTCCGCCCGCCGTATATGGCTATATCCTCATGCACAGCCTCTACCATGTAGAGCGCGACTTAACGCATCTCTCCGACGAGGAGCTGCGCTGCTGTTCCTACTCCATGATCAAGGCCAAACGGATTGCCCATGTGAAGGGGACGGAGGAGGAGGCCGTCCGCTTGGCTGCACGCTGGGATGTGGATACGGAACAGGCGCGCCGGGCGGCAATCCTCCACGACTGCACCAAATATCTGGATATGGAGGATCAGTTGAAATTGTGCCGGAAGTATGGTATCCTGCTGGATGATTTGGAGCAGGAGGCGGTCAAGCTTCTCCATGCCAAGACGGGGGCGGCCGTGGCGCGGGACATGTTCGGTGTGCCCGACGAGATTTATGAGGCGATCTTTTGGCACACCACCGGCAAGGCGGATATGACCCCTCTGGAGAAAGTGCTCTATATCGCCGATTACATGGAGCCCACCCGGGACTTTCCCGGTGTGGAGCGGCTGCGGAGGCTGGCCTACGAGGATTTGGACGCCGCCGTACTGCTGGGCTGTGAGATGAGCATACAGGAGATGGCCGAGCGCTGCCTGCCTGTTCATCCCAATACCGTCAAGGCCAGGGATTGGCTGCTGCGCACGAAAGGATAACAAGAATGGACCCAAGAGAGAAAAAAACACCGCCCCAGGGGGGGGCTCGCATGCAAAAAAAGCCTGCCCGTACGAAACGGCCCAAGCAGGTTCGGACGCCCCGGCAGCGGTTGCTGCACATCCTTTTTATTGTTGCCACGGTACTGGCTGCCATTGTTGTGGCCGTCTTCATCGGGTGGAATCTCTTTGCCAAGGAGCCCGAGCGGCCCGTATATACCCCGCGGCCGCAGGCTTCGGCCAACCAGGGAGAAACTGGAGAAACAGAGAACAGCGGTGAAGCCCCAGGCCAAATCAGCGGCGATCGGAAGGACGATTTCTGGACCTTCCTCCTGGTAGGACAGGATACCTTCGGCGGCGGCAATACCGACACCATGATGCTGGTATCCTACGACATCCCCAACCAGAAGCTCAGCGTGCTCTCTCTGCCGCGGGATACTATGGTCAATGTCTCCTGGGATATCAAGCGGCTCAACTCCGTGTATAATTACGCCCCTTATTACGATAAAGAGGGAATGGAGTTTTTGAAGGAAGAGATTGCCCAGCTGGTGGGCTATGAGCCTGATTTTACCGTGACCATTCAGTGGGACGCGGTGGGAGAGCTGGTAGATGCCATTGGAGGCGTTTATTTTGAAGTCCCCTTTGATATGTATTATAACGACCTCTCTCAGAACTTTAAAATTGACCTGAAAGCGGGTTATCAAAAGCTGGACGGCGATCAGGCGATGCAGCTGATTCGCTACCGCCACAACAGCATCGGCGACACAGGCAGAATTGACAGCAGCTATGGTTACGCCAACGGCGATTTGGGCCGCATCGAGACCCAGCAGGCGTTTTTGAAGGCGGTGATCCAGCAGTGCCTCCAGCTCAAAAACGTGACAAAAATCAACGCCCTTGCAAAAGTCTTTACAGAGAATGTGGAGACGGAGTTGACCATCGGCAATCTGGCGTGGTTTGCCCAGCAGGCAATTTTTGGCGGATTAGACATGGATTCGGTCAGCTTCTTTACCATGCCCAATACCGGGGCCTCCGTCTACAGCCGGACCTATGGGAACTATCAATCCTACGTGACACCCAACGCCGACGAACTGGTGGCACTGGTCAACGAATATTTTAACCCCTATAAGGACGACCTGCAGAAGAGCGAACTGGACATCATGTATGTCAATCGGGACGGTACCATTGGCTGCACCGGCAGCGCGCTGGCCGATACCAGGCACAACGCCATTGTAACGGCGCGCAACAGCGAGCCTGCAGAGAGCACGGCTCCCGCGGAGACTCCTGCGGAAAGTCCCGAGCCCAGCGAGAGCCCGGTAGTCAGCGAGAGCCCGGCTCCGGGCATGACGCCCACCCCGGAGGAAACGTCTGCCCCGGCGCCCTCTCCCGGCCAGAGCCAAAATCCGGAGCATACCCCCACACCTTCACCCACCCCGCAGGGAGGTGCATCGCCATCTCCGACGCCTGCAGTAACCCCGGAGCCGGTACCTGATCCGGTTCCCACCCCTGCGCCCACACCGGCGGATCCGGTTCCTACCTCGGGGCCCGGCATGGAGCCCACGGAGTAACAGAGAAAAGGAGAGCTGCTTATGACGCCAAAGGAAATTGCCCTCACCGCAGCCAAGGCCCTGGACGACAAAAAAGGGCAGGAGATTAAGGTGCTGGAGACTGCCGGCCTCACCACCCTGGCCGACTATTTTGTGATCTGTACCGCTACCTCAACCACGCAGATTAAGGCGCTGGCCGATATCTGTGAGAAGACGCTCAAAGACGCGGGCGAGCCCCCGCATCATGTGGAGGGACACCGGGGCGGCACGTGGGTGCTGCTGGACTTCTCCAGCGTAGTGGTTCACATTTTTATGGATGAGGCGAGAAAGTTTTACGATCTGGAGCGCCTCTGGGGCGATGCCAAGCCGGTGGATTTGAACGGAATTGTGTCTGGAATCTGAAGATATGGAATAGGCGCAGGAATGCTTCCTGCGCCTATTTTGATCTGCGGAAGGGCTGCGCCGGGGCAATCACAGACACAGGCGGCGGGACAAATTGTCCGCGAGAAGCACGGAACAAATACCATTTGAAAGCGTCTGATAGGATAACGACAGAATACGCTTCAGAGCGTGATAAGAGGGGGAAGATGCGCCCATGAAATTACGCGCGCTGCCGCTCTACGCCGCCGCCCACTTCTGGGTGGATTTTTCCTGTGCCGCACTGGTCCTGGGACGGCTGGACGACGGCGGAGCCGCCGTCACAGCTCTGCTGATCTACAACTTCTTTGCCTTTGCCGTCCAGATGCCGGTGGGGCTGCTGGCCGACGCCCTGGGGGGCGCCCGCCGGTTCTCCGTCCTGGGCTGCGGCCTCACAGCCCTGGCCTGGGGATTGCCCGGCCTGATTCCCGCCGCGATCTGCGCCGGACTGGGCAACGCCTGCTTCCATGTGGGGGGAGGGCTGTATACGCTCAGTGCCGGAGAGGGCTGCGGCCCCCTGGGGCTCTTTGTCTCGCCGGGGGCCCTGGGCATCTATTTGGGCGGACTGCTCTCTGTCCGGACTGCTCTGCCTGGCGCCCTGTTCTGGATGGGGCTTCTGGCGCTTGGCGCGGCGCTGGCGCTGGCAGGGCGGGATGTATCCCGCATGCCCCTCTCCCTGGAACTGGAGGGCGGGCCGGAGGACCTGCCTCCGCTGATCTGCCTCTTCGTTGTGGTGCTGCTGCGGTCTCTTCTGGGAAATCTGTTCGCCTTTCCCTGGAAGGGGGAACTGGGGCTGCTCCTGGCATGCGCCGTGGTGGGAGGAAAGGCGGCGGGGGGCCTGCTGGCCGACCGTTTCGGCCGTATGCGAACCGCTTGGATTTCCCTGGCGCTGGCCGTCCCCTGCTTCCTGTTTTCAGAGGGGGCCGCTTTGGGCCTGACGGCCGTCTGCCTCTTCAACATGACGATGCCCCTGACACTGTGGGGGGCAGCCCGGTATCTCCGGGGGGCTGGAGGACTGGCCTTCGGACTGCTTACCTTCGCCCTGTTCCTGGGCGTGCTGCCCGTCTTGCTGGGTGTCCCTCTCCCGGCGGGAGGAGCGGTTCCGTGTGCAGCAGGGGCGGCCTGCTCCCTGCCCCTGCTGGTGCTGGGCCTGAGAAGGGCGGCGCGCCGGTGCTGACTTATTTTCTTACCTGCCTGGGGCTGACGCTGGCCATCGAGCTTCCGATTGCCCTGCTGTGGGGCGCACGGCGGCGGGACCTTCTGCTGTGTACGCTGGTCAATGTGCTGACCAACCCGGTGGTGGTTCTCCTCCACCTGCTCGTTCCGGCGGTATGGCTCCTGCTTCTGCTGGAGTGCGCCGCAGCAGGAGTTGAGGGGCTGATTTTCCGCCTGTGTGCTGAGAATATCCGCGCTCCCTTTCCACTGGCGCTGTGTGCCAATGCCGCTTCTTTTTTGCTGGGACTTATAATTGGAGGTATGCTGTGATGAAAAAGAGAATCCTGCTCTGCTCGCTGCTCCTGGCCCTGGCGGTACTGCCCGTCTCCGCCCGGGCCGACGTGGTGGTTCCCGGCCAGAAGCCACCGGAGCCCGCCCCCGCCACAGCTGCATTTGAGAGCCTGTATGGAGCGCAGTTTGTGGATTTTGATACGGCCTACGCAGATGCGCTGGACGGGCCGGTGGAGACGGCCCTGTGGCTCTATCCCGGCGCGGCGGAGCCGGAGACGAGCCTTACGGTGGAGGACTACCCTGCCGACGCCCTCTCCCCCTGCTATGTGGACGCTGACGGGAATTTCTGGGGTTATACGGGGTATATTTATGGGCACCGCTTCGTCTGGATCTGTCTCTCCGATCCAGGCGGCGGGAGCCTGACGCCCAACCAGACCGTCATCGGGCAGGTGGAGGCTGCCGCCGCCCAGGCAGAAGCTGCGGCAGTTCAACAGCAGATCCTGGCCGCCGTACTGGTCGCGGCGGTGGTGGTGGTGACGCTACTTCTGATCTGGGTGTTCTGGAGAAGGCGGAAACGGGGAAAGCAGGTCTGAGGATCGGAAACAGAAAGCTTTCAACAGGCTATAGGGCCGAAGCCGGAGGCTTCGGCCCTTTTTTGGGCGCTGTTCTTTCCCCATGGGAACCTTTTGTACCGCTCGTGCATCTTAAGGATGTCCGGACAGTGAAAAGAAGAGGTGAGCGGCGGATGGAGCTGATTCAAACTGGGGCTGCGCCGACGGCGCGGGAGACCTTTGCGGCGGCGGTGACAGCATACGGCAGAGCGATGTTTCGGGCGGCACGGGCCTGCACGGACAGTGACGCTGATGCCGAGGACGCGGTGGGGGAGGCGGTGCTCCGTGCCTGGAAAGCCTATGGCGGGCTGAAGAGCTCCGCCGCCCTGCGTCCCTGGCTCATCAGAATTACCGTCAACTGTGCCCGGGAACAGCGGCGGAAAAACAGCCGTGTGACGACGGTGCCGGGGGACGAGCTGGAACTCATGGCCGGGGCAGCGCCGGAGACGCCTGCCTCCGGCCTGTGGGAGGCGGTGTGCCGCCTCCCGGCGGACAGCCGGGCGGTGGTCACCCTGTTCTACTATGAGGATATGACGGAAGCTGAGATTGCCAAAACCCTGGGCATCGCCAAGGGAACGGTGAAGTCCCGGCTCTCACGCGCCAGGAACCGGCTGAAAACTCTTTTGGAGGAGGAAGATGTATGAATACGTTTGACGAGCGGATGCGTGCACGCGCCCATACCGAAGACTGTCCCGTACCGGCGGGATTTGACCGCCGGCTGTCCGCGGCCCTGGAAGAACTGCCTGCCGGGAAGGCAAACATAGCGGGCAGATCCCGCCGCCTGCGCCAGGGACTGATAGCAGCCGCCATAGCGGCCGCCCTGTGCGCAGGAGGCGTGGCGGCGTCCCCCGCGGTTCTGACCATGATTGCGGAAGCCGTTGACCAGTCGGAGATCCCGGCCGAATTCCGCCGGCTCTCGGAGGAGATTGAACCACAGCCCTTCTCTGCTGCTGTTGGCGCGTCGGTGACCGACCAGGGATATACCCTGACGGTGGAGCATATCGCAGTAGACGACGCCTTTGTAACGCTCTACTATACCGTCACCGGCGAGGCTCCCATCCCCGTACGGGACGGGAAGCCCGAGATCTGGAGCCTGAGGCTCATGGCGGATGGGGACTACCTGGAGTTCTGGCGCTCCGATATTGAGACCGAGCTGGTGGACGGCAATACCCTCCGGGTCATCCAGCGCAGCCCTGTGCTCCGCGCCCTGCCCGACGTAGTGGATCTGGAGGTCTATTCCGACGAGCTCATTTGGGGCGTCTTCGGCTCCTGGCATCTGTCCCTATCGGTGGACAAGAGCGCCCCGGCCGCTGAGAGCCTGGTGGCTGAGCCGCGCCAGAGCTTCCGGATGATGGGTCATAAAGTGACGGCGGACAAGGTGGTGGTGGCCCCCTCCGGAGGAGGACTGGTGCTGACCGAGGCGGGAGAGGGGCCGCCGCTGACGCAGTTCATCCTGATGGACGACCAGGGAACCGTGCTGCCCCATAAGCGGTACGGCACGGTATCCCGTCCCATTCTGCCTGTGTCCAACTTTGTGGAGTTCTACGGAGGACGTACCGATATGACGTCCATCACCATTGTCCCATGGCAGTGGAGCGGCGAGGATGGAGAGTCGGGCGGGAACCACGAGGTGTTCGGGGCGCTGGACAGCCTGCCGCTCACCGACGGCCACGCGGAACAGGGCTACACCCTCTTGTCCCTGGAGATAGGGCCTTCGGAGGCGGTGGGCGTGTTTCAAACCGGAGATGCATGGCGCGAACTGGGCTACAGCGGATATGGAGCTGAGTTCACTCTGCTGGATGGGACAGGGGCGCCGGTAGAGCTGGGGAAGACCGGCTTGGAGCGGGCGTATGACATGGAGACCGGACTTTGGACGGTGACGATCTCCTATCCGGATGCCGCGGAGGAGCAGATTGCCCAGACGGCCGGAGTGTCCTTCTCGCAGCCAAATGGCACCATCGAGCTGCTGGAGGATCAGGCAGTGACCATTGATTTCGAATAGATATCTGTTTTCCATTCAGGGCCTCGGAGAGATTACCCTCTCCGGGGTCCTATTTGTCGCCTAGGTGGAATAGTCTGGACAAAAGGAGACAGTTATGGTAAAAAAAGATATAGAGATGAGGATGGGGAGATCCCATTCAAAAGGAGGGAAACCGTGTGCTGCGCGGTGCAATTAAGTTAATTGCGGTGCTCCTGCTGTGGGTGATTCTGCTGCCGCCGTTTTTTACCCTTGCCTGTGCACTGTCGCCCAACCCGGCGCCGCAGGATGTGCTGTTGGCCCTAGCGAATGTGCTGCCCTTTGGTAACTTGCTCTACGACCTGATGAATGGAATTATCGGAGGCCTGCTCTCTGGTGCAGTACCTGATCTGCTGCTGATAGGCGCGCAGAGCATCCCAAGTGAGTTGGCGTTCTGGAATGAGGTCATGCAGGCGGTGCTGGTTACGGTGATTTTCTGTATCGGCTCTTCACTGGCCAGGCTGTTGCTGGTGGGACTGGGCGGGAATTTTTTGGAGAAGACGGCTTACTTTCTTCTTCAGACCCTATTTACGTTTATGGCAGCCTGGCTTGCCATTGTTATCATGGATTTCTTTTCTGCCCAGGTGGTACAGCTGGCCGAAACGGCCCAGCGTGTCATATGTATGCTGGCCAGTCTGATCATTGTAGGCGGCGGCGTTTTTGCCATGGGGCTGCTGGCCCACGTGTTTCTGATCGGGGTGGGTGTATTCCTGCTGAGGGGCGTGATAATCAATGTGCTGAAAATTTTGATTACCTACTTGGCCTGCTTCGCTTTCCTGTTGTCCCTCCAGCACATGGATGCCCTTATTGCGGCCCCTGTTATCCTGTTGCTCTGGCTGCTGATTATGATTGGCCTGATATGCTGGGACAGCAGACTAAGCCGGCATACATAGCGATATCATCCCGTTGTTCTGCAGCGGACAGCCCGAAGGGCCGTCCGCTGTTTTCATATTTTTGTAACCTTTTTCGGCGCTGAAACGTGTATGAAACAGAGCGCTCTATGAGAGGGAGGAAATCGGCGGTGGTGTGCGCTATGGTGGCGGCCACGGCGGCGGCCTACTGTATGGGGGCTTTTGAGTTTCTGAAGGAGCGGGACGAGCATGCCTATCTGGGTATGAATGAGATCTATGAGACCTATGCCCAGAAGGTTGGAAAGTCGGTGACGGCGGAGAACGGGGACGTGGTCACCGTAGACCGGGTGGCCATGGACAGGACCTTCTGCACGATTTTTTACTCAGTCCGTTTCCGGGAGCCGGTGGTGACACAGGAGGAGCTGGAGCGGCTCCAGGCGGAAAGGCGGGATGACGGGATCCAGACGATTGCGTACATGCCTGGGTTTTATCTGTACTCCGGCGAGGAGGAGATCTCCCAGGAGGGCTACAACAACAGTTTTGAGCCGCAGGCTTACCTGGCAGACACACACACGGTATATGGCGCCTGGCGATTTCTTCTCCGCCGCCCCTTGACGGATGGAGAAACCGTTCAGCTGCGGGGCGGTGATTATGAGCGGGACGACAACGGCGGGTGGAAGCTGGTGTGGGAGTTCAGCCTGGACTTTACGGCACGTCCCATCCAGAGCGAACGATTTGACTCGGACGTGACCTTTACCGCTATGATCCAGGGCCAGGACGTACAGGTGGATGTAATCTCTCTGGAGCGCTCCCCGCTGGGCGCTCTGCTCACGCTGTGCCGGGAGAAGGTGGAGGGACACGATGCCTTTGGAGCGGACTTCGTCCTGCGGGACGGGGACAGCGGGACCTATATTCCCTTTTCTGAGGTTTGGGTTAACCACCATTGGGATCCGGAGGGATACTGCGTTGACATATATGAGCTGTTTGGAGATGTGAGCATGCTGAAGAACCTGGAGCTGATTCCAACCTGTGATGCAGGCCCTGCTTCTCCCCGAAAGACGGTGGCGGTGGATGAGTTGCCCTGTGAGGACCCGGGCAACCCGGACGGCGGCTATGTCCCGATCTCCTACACGGCTGAGGGAGGACAGATTATGATTGAGATGAAGCCGGTAGGGGCGACTAATAACAGCTTCAGTCGGATTATCAATGCGTTGACTCCCCATCTCATGGACGCAGAGGGCAACGATCTTTTTGATGATGTGCGGGTGGAGCGGTACAAGGATCGCTCCGACGGTGCCATCACCGTGGTCATGACGCCCAGCGCGGAATCCTACGTGCGGGATGCGGATAAGGTGACCCAGTTCTGGTTTTTTGTCCAGCGCTACGACGTACTGGAAGGACAGACAGTGCATATCCCTCTGGAGTAGAAGCGCATATTAAAAAATGGGAGAGCCGACCGGCGGTTTTACGGCCCGCCTCTCGCTTTTCCAGGGTTCCTCTTGAAATCCGGACGCTTTTCCAGTATAATATCACAGATTGCATCATGCCTGAGGCGAAGACGATAGATTCAGAGGAAAGCGTGAGAGATTTGAAGTACGATTTCGCATCCATTGAACCCAAGTGGCAGAAGAAATGGGAGGAGACCAAGGCATTTGCCGCCGTGAACGGGGGGGACAAGCCCAAGTTCTACGGCCTGGTGGAGTTCCCCTATCCCTCCGGCCAGGGCCTGCACGTGGGCCACGCCCGGCCCTATACCGCCATGGACGTGGTGGCCCGAAAAAAACGCATGGACGGCTACAACGTCCTCTTCCCTATGGGGTACGATGCCTTCGGCCTGCCCACCGAGAATTATGCCATCAAAAACCACATCCACCCTGCCAAGGTGACCCACGACAACATTGAGAACTTCACCAGACAGCTCAAGATGCTGGGCTACTCTTTTGACTGGGACCGGGTGATCAATACCACCGATCCCAGCTACTATAAGTGGACGCAGTGGATTTTCCTTCAGCTCTGGAAAAAAGGCCTGGCATACAAGACCACGATGCCCGTGAACTGGTGTACCTCCTGTAAGTGTGTGCTGGCCAATGAAGAGGTTGTGGAGGGCGTCTGTGAGCGCTGCGGCGCCCCTGTGGTCCGCAAGGAGAAGAGCCAGTGGATGCTCAAGATCACCGAGTACGCCCAGCGCCTCATCGACGACCTGGACGATTTGGACTTCATCGAGCGGGTAAAGATCCAGCAGAAGAACTGGATTGGCCGTTCCACCGGCGCCGAGGTGGATTTCCAGACGACGGAGGGGGATGTGCTGCGCATCTTTACCACCCGGCCCGATACCCTCTTCGGGGCGACCTATATGGTTATGGCTCCTGAGCATGCATATGTAAAAAAGTGGGCGGACAAGCTGGGCAACCTGGGGGAGGTCAACGCCTATATTGAGGCCGCCGCCAAGAAGTCCGATTTTGAGCGCACCGAGCTGGCCGCCGACAAGGAGAAGACGGGCGTTATGCTTCAGGGTGTGCGGGCTGTGAACCCTGTCAATGGCAAGGAGATCCCCATCTTTATCTCCGACTATGTCCTCTCCTCTTACGGCACCGGCGCCATCATGGCAGTCCCGGCCCACGACACCAGGGACTGGGCCTTTGCCAAGAAGTTCGGCTGTGAGATCATCGAGGTGGTCTCCGGCGGTGAGGATGTCCAGAAGGAGGCCTTCACGGCCAAGGACGATACCGGAATCATGGTCAACTCCGGCTTCCTGGACGGTATGACCGTCAGAGAGGCTATCCCCGTCATCACCAAGTGGTTGGAGGAGCAGGGGATTGGCCACGAGCAGGTCAACTACAAGCTGAGGGACTGGGTGTTCTCCCGGCAGCGCTATTGGGGCGAGCCCATCCCCATGGTCTGGTGTGACAAGTGCGGCTGGGTGCCCCTGCCGGAGGAGGAGCTGCCATTGCTGCTCCCTGATGTGAAGAGCTACGAGCCCACCGACAACGGCGAGTCCCCGCTGGCCCATATGACCGACTGGGTGCAAACCACCTGTCCCCACTGCGGCGGACCGGCTAGACGGGAGACCGATACCATGCCCCAGTGGGCGGGGTCCTCCTGGTATTTCCTGCGCTATATGGATCCCCACAACGACAAGGCGCTGGCCTCCAAAGAGGCGCTGGATTATTGGTCCCCGGTGGACTGGTACAACGGGGGTATGGAGCACACGACGCTCCATCTGCTCTACTCCCGTTTTTGGCATAAGTTCCTCTATGACATCGGCGTGGTGCCGACGAAGGAGCCCTATCGGAAGCGCACCAGCCACGGCATGATTTTGGGCGAGGGCGGCGAGAAGATGTCCAAGTCCCGGGGCAACGTGGTCAATCCCAACGATGTGGTGGCGGAGTTCGGCGCAGACACCATGCGCCTGTATATCATGTTCATCGGCGACTTTGAGAAAGCCGCTGCCTGGAGTGCCAATGCCGTCAAGGGCTGCAAGCGTTTTCTGGACCGTGTTTGGAACCTGGCGGAGCAGCTCGCCGGAGGAGAGGATTATTCACCTGCCAATGAGAGTGCAGTCCATAAGGCCATTAAGAAGGTTTCCGACGATATCGAGGCCATGAAGTTCAACACCGCCATCGCCGCACTCATGGCTTTGGTCAATGATTTTTACGCCAACGGCTGTTCACGGGGCGACTATGAGGCGCTGCTCCTGATGCTCTCTCCCTTTGCACCTCATATGGTAGAGGAGCTGTGGGAGAACCTGGGTTTCGCCGGGGGAAAGGGAATGGCCTGCAGGCAGCCCTGGCCGGTCTACGACGAGAGCAAGACCGTGGCGGCTGAGGTCAACATGGCCGTTCAGGTGGGCGGAAAGCTCCGCGCTACCATCACGGTCGCTCTGGACAGTGAGCAGGATGCCGTGGTGGCCGCAGCGCTCCAGGATCCCAAGGTGCAGAAATTTATCGGCGGCATGGACATCGTAAAGGTTATTTTGGTCAAAAATAAGCTGGTCAACCTCATTGTCAAACCAAAGGCCTGAGCGCTCGTTCTGCCATATTTAGAGAGCAATGCCGGGAGGCGCGCAGGCTGCGGCAGGCAGCTGACTGAAACCGCGGAGAGCACAGCCATCCGGATCGGCCGTCATGCTGGAGGGAGAACGTTATGATAAATGGTGTTCATCACATTGCCCTGAAGGCCAGAGACGAAGTAAATTTTGAGGAAGTACTGGCTTTTTACGGGGAGACGCTTGGATGTCCGGCCGTCCGGACTTGGGGAGAAGGCGCGGGACGCGGCGCAATGCTGGATCTGGGCAATACCCTGCTGGAGGTGTTCGCCGACGGCGCCGGGCTGCCCGATAAGGGCCGCTTCGCCCATATTGCACTGCGCACGGATGATGTGGACGGCATGATAGAGCAGATGCGCGCCCTGGGCCGTCCCATTCTGGTGGAGCCGAAGGATGCGGTCTTGGGCGGGGACTATCCCATACGGGTGGGCTTTTGCCAGGGGCCTGCAGGCGAGGAAGTGGAATTCTTCTGTGAGCGGTGAATGCCGAAATCTTCTCCTTGACAACTGACGGATTCCTGCATATAATGGTACTGTTAAAGCCATATCTTTGTGGCCCTTTGGCGGCGATACCTGCCGCTTCGGAGGGAGGGGAAGTCAATGTCGGAAGTCCATGTGAAGGAAAATGAATCGCTGGAGAGTGCGCTCAAGCGGTTTAAGCGCAGCTGCGCTAAGTCGGGCGTACTGGCCGAGGTCCGTAAGCGCGAGCACTACGAGAGTCCGAGCGTCAAGCGCCGCAAGAAGTCTGAGGCCGCCCGCAAGAACAGGAAAAAGTTCTATTAAGAGCCGTCATTAAACCCCGCGCCCCGAGGGCGCGGGGTTTTTGCTGCACCGAGTGGAGCGCGCTGCCGGCCGAGCCGTTATGCCAGCAGCTCCGGCAGCAGATCGTCCACCTGGGGATAGGCCAAAATGGCGTCCTCAATATCCAGGCTGCGGGCAATCTGCAGTTTTTTACGGATACTTCCGGCGTCGTCGAACAGAATAAAGTGGGCTCCATTTTGTTTGGACATATAAGTAAAATAATGCGCGCACAGCTCGCTGGAAAAGAAAACGGAGGGGGATCGCTCCTCCATGCGGGCCTTTAATTCCTCCCGGCTCAGCGGCGTGCCCTGTCCGGTGGGGGAGGGGAGAAAGAAGTCCTCAGCCACGCGCTCTACCGCCAGGGCCACCCGGCCCCCATACTGCTGCAGCGCGTCCTCCAGCCGCTGGCGCAGAGAACCCCCTGACAGGGCGGTGGAGATCAGAACCTTCGCCTTGTCCGAGCAGTTGCCGTAGGCCTCGGTGACATAGAGCGGCCAGTTCCGTTTATGGAGCAGCGCTCCCAATTCTTCTACAACCTTGGCCAGAAGCTGCATGGGACGGCCCTCAAAGTCGCAGAAGACGCCGGTGAACCCGCGGGCGGTACACTCGCGAAGCACCTCGTGGCAGAAGGGGGTGGACTCCCCACGGCCATCAAAGCCCCGGTTGTCGATGACCATGAGCCCGCCCCGGACAGCCACCGGCATGTTGGCCCGAAAGAGATGGGGGCCGCCCCCAATCCGGTAGGCCATATGGGCTACGGGGAGACCTGTTTCCTGAGCGGCTTTGGCGAAGTCGGGCGGGGCGGAGAGAATCAGATTCGATTTGGCAAGCATAGTGGAAGTTACCCCCTTGTCCAAGTTCTTGGAAGTGTGTATAATAAATTCTATGCGGACAAGTTTGCGGTTAGAAGGGGTGGCGCAATGGGATTTTCCCTCCTGGCCCGGCGGGCCTATCAGAGCATTTACGACATTGAACCTGCCGCGCTGGCGGAAAGAGGCATCCGGCTGCTGCTGGCCGATCTGGACAACACACTGGTCCCCTATGGCGTTGCGGAGCCTACGGAGCGTGTACGGGCCTGGGAAAGGGAGCTGAAGGCCAGCGGCGTGACCCTCTTCATTCTCTCCAACAACCGGCATCCAGACCGGGCCCGCCGTTTTGCCGAGGCCCTGGGCGTCCCCTTTATCGGCCACGCGGGCAAGCCCAAGCCCATGTCTTTTTATGCGGCGATGGAAGAGATGGGATGTACCAGAGCCCAGACTGCAATCGTGGGGGATCAGATTTTTACGGACATTCTGGGCGGAAGCAACGCCGGGGTGGAGACGCTGCTGGTGGAGCCCATTCGCCTGGCGGGCAATCCGGGGCGCTATCTGCGGTATGCCGTGGAGTGGCCCTTCCGTACCATAGCAAAAAGGAGAAGCAGACGCCTATGAGCGCAACGTTTGGACCAGCCGGAAATTCCGACAGCTTTTCTGCTGTTCACCGATCTTCTCTGGACGCGCCCAAGTGGATTGCGGATTTCGGACTGGATTGTTATGAGTATCAATGCGGTAAGGGCGTTCATATAGGGGAGGGAACCGCCCGCAGCCTGGGAGAACATGCAGCGGCGTGCGGAATCCGTCTCTCCCTCCACGCGCCCTATTTTATCAATCTGGCCAACCCTGAACCGGAGAGCCAGAGAAAGACCACCGGCTATATTTTGGCTGCCTGCCAGGCCGCAGACTGGATGGGGGCGGCCCGGGTGGTGGTTCACACCGGGGCGCTCATGAAGCGTACCCGCCGGGAGGCGCTGGACATTGCCCTGCGCTCCATGCGGCAGGCGCTGGCGGCCTGCGACGGAGAGGGCTATGGACATATTGCCCTGTGCCCGGAGACCATGGGAAAGATCAACCAGCTGGGGGATCTGGATGAGGTCCTGGAGCTCTGCCAGCTGGACGAGCGGCTGGTGCCCACCGTGGATTTCGGCCACCTGTATGCCCGTACGCTGGGAGAGCTGGAGGGGCATGAGGCTATGGTCCGCATTCTGGATCGCATCAAAGCTGTGCTTGGGGAGGAGCGGGCTTCCCGCTTCCACAGCCACTTTTCCAAAATTCAATTTACTCCCAATGGGGGTGAGAAGGTTCATCTGACCTTTGACCAGAGCGACTACGGCCCCGACCCGGCCCCGCTTATGGCCGAAATTGCCCGCCGGGGCTGGAGTCCCACCTTTATCTGCGAGAGCGCGGGAACCCAGGCGGAGGATGCGCTGACGATGAAAAGGATGTACTTGGAGGTCTGCCGGACGGCGGATGACGCATGATAAAAGCGTGTGCGCTCCTGCAAAATGGCAGGCCATCATTCAGAAAGGAATGTTGTGATTATGAACCATCTGAAGCAAATTGCAGCAAAGCTGCCCGAATACGGACTGGACGCCATGCTGATCACCAGCGAGCCCGGAGAATTTTACGCCGTCGGCTTCCATGGGGAGGGCGTGGTTGTGGTTACGCCGGAACAAAACTACTACTACACAGACTCCCGGTATATTGAGGCCGCTGGAAAGCTCGTTGCCGGCGCCGCTGTCTCTCTGCCGGAGGCGGATCGGAACTACCGCCAGATGGTTCAGGCCATCATTGACCGCCACAATATCAAGCGGCTGGGCTTTGAGAAGCACTACATGACGGTGGAGGAGTACGAGGCTTACGCCGCCGCCCTGTCGGCCGAACTGGTGCCCGCCTCCGATCTGCTGGAGAAGCTCCGTGCCAGCAAAGACCAGGAGGAGATTGCGCTGATGGTCCAGGCACAGCGGATCTCCGAGCGCGCCCTGGACGAGATTTTGGGCTTTATCCGGCCCGGACTCACCGAGAAGGAGATCGCAGCCAAGCTCCAGTATGACATGCTCCGCTTTGGGGCGGAGAAGATGTCCTTTGACCCCATTGTGGTGTCCGGGCCAAACGGCAGCCTGCCCCATGGCATTCCCGGCGATCGGAAGATAGAGCGGGGCGACTTTGTCACAATGGATTTCGGCTGCAAATTTGGCGGATACTGCTCCGATATGACCCGGACTGTGGCGGTGGGGGAGCCCGGCGATGAGATGAAGAAAGTCTACCACACCGTTCTGGAGGCCCAACTGGCGGGGATTGCCGCGGCAAAGGCGGGCGTACCCGGGGTGGATATCCATATGGCGGCCCAGAAGGTGATTGCCGACGCCGGCTATGGGGCATACTTTGGTCATGGATTCGGCCACAGCGTGGGCATTGAGATCCATGAGAACCCCAACGCCAACCTGCGCAACAAGGAGCCGCTGCCTGTGGGTGCCGCCATTTCTGCCGAACCGGGCATTTATCTCCCCGGCCGCTTTGGTGTGCGCATTGAAGATGTGCTGGTTTTGACTGAGACCGGCAACATCAATCTGACAAAAGCGCCGAAAGAGCTTATAATTCTCTGAAAACCCTTGCAAACAGGGGAATAATAGGGTACAATGATACAGCTAAAAAATGAAAACCTTTTTTTGGAGGATGAATTGATATGCCTACGATTACTGCCAGCGATTTCCGTAACGGCGTCACCTTTGAGATGGACGGCCAGGTCATGCAGGTGGTGGAGTTTCAGCATGTAAAGCCCGGCAAGGGCGCGGCTTTCGTGCGTACCAAGATGAAGAACGTCATCACCGGCGGTGTCACTGAGACTTCGTTCAACCCCACCGCCAAGTTTGAGCAGGCCTATGTGGAGCGCAAGGATATGGAGTACAGCTATAATGACGGCGACCTGTACTACTTTATGGATCCCGAGAGCTATGAGCTGATTCCCATCGGCGCTGAGCTGCTGGGCGATAACTTCCGCTTCGTAAAGGAAAACATGGTCTGCAAGATCAACTCCTACAAAGGCAAGATTTTTGCCGTGGAGCCCCCCACCTTTGTCGATCTGGAGGTCACCGAGACGGACCCTGGCTTCAAGGGAGACACCGCCCCCAACGTCACCAAGCCCGCCACACTGGAGACTGGGGCTGAAATCAAGGTTCCCCTCTTCATCAACCCCGGCGATAAAATCAAGATCGACACCCGCACCGGCGAATATCTGGAGCGCTGCAAGGGTTAAGTGCGGGTGCCGGGGGCCCCGCAGCGCGGGGCGCGCCGAAGGCGCGTACAAGCGTTTTGCGGGAGCAAAACCTTGGCGCAAGGCGGAATGGCATTTCGCCGCGCAAGTGAAAGAAGAAGGGCTCCCAAGCAAATCAAGGATTTGCTTGGGAACACCCGCACCGGCGAATATCTGGAGCGCTGCAAGGGTTAATGATCTGCTGCACTGTAAAGGGCCCCTCCAGTCGAAGCCCAGGAAAGCATATTCGAAATGATTAAGAGAGCGCAAGGAGCCGGCGGCATTTCAGGCGTAAGCGCAGATGCCGTTTTAAGGTTCTTGTGATGACGAAGGCCCTTCGCGGCCGCATGAAAAAGGAGATTAACATGACTATTTCTGAGAAGGTCGCGTACCTGAAAGGGCTGGCCGAGGGCTTGGCCATCGACACTGAGAAATCCAAGGAGGGCAAGCTCATCTCCGTGATGATCGGGATTCTGGAGGAGATCGGCATGTCCATTGAGGATTTGGAGGAGAACGCCGTGGCCTTGGGCGAAGAGATAGACGCTCTGTCTGATGATCTCTCCGACGTGGAAGATGTCGTTTTTGAAGAGGAAGACGATGAGGACGACTGCTGCTGCGGCGACGATGAGGATTTTTTTGAGACGGATTGCCCCAACTGCGGCGAGACGCTGGTCATTGACGGCGATGTACTGGACTCCGGCGTGGTGCAGTGCCCCAATTGTAAAGAAAAGTTTTCTATGGAGCTGACCGACGACTGTGAAGACGGCTGCTGCGACTGCGGCTGTGAGGCTCACGAGGACTAAGGCGTAAATTTGTGATATTCGGGCGTCCCGGAAATTTCCGGGACGCCCTTTTCGTAGAGCGCTTGTCAATGACGCCAGCGGTGTAGTATAATCAGCAGGGTATTATCAGACATATCAAAAGATGAATCGATGGGATTGGACGAAGGACTATGAAGACGGAATTGGAACAGAGCCGGCGTACGCTGGAGGAGCTTGTCCCAGGTGAGAGGGGAGTTATTCTTCGGGTCGGCAGTGACAAGGGGCCGGTAAAGCGCCGGCTGGTAGATATGGGTCTCACACCGGGTACTGAAATCCTGGTGCGGAAGGTGGCACCTTTCGGGGACCCCATTGAGGTAAACCTGAGAGGCTATGAGCTTTCGCTCCGTAAGGAGGATGCCAGGCAGATCGCCCTGTGCCCGCCTGGGATGAATCCAGTGCAGCGGCCCCATACTCATGAGCGCCACGGCATGGTTCAGCGGGTTCCGGATGAGGAGACACTCCGGCGGATGACGGCCGCGCACGCCCATGAGGCGCGTGAGCACGGCGGTGAGCCCGACTATGCCAGCCATGACAGCCGGGAGATGAAGCTGGCCCTGGTGGGTAACCCCAACTGCGGAAAAACCACCCTGTTTAATGCACTCACAGGCTCTAACCAGTATGTGGGCAACTGGCCCGGCGTCACGGTGGAGAAAAAGGAGGGCAGGGCCAGCGTGGACGGCAAGGCTGTCACAGTGGTGGATCTGCCAGGCATTTACTCGCTCTCCCCCTATTCCATGGAAGAGATTGTGGCGCGGGATTTCATAGTGGGGGAGCACCCGGACGCCATTATCGATATTGTTGACGCCACAAATATTGAGCGAAACCTCTACCTCACGGCTCAGCTCCTGGAGCTGGAGCGGCCCATGGTGATTGCACTCAACTTCATGGATGAGGTGGAGAAGCACGGGGACCGCATAGACGTGGATCGCCTCTCACGGGCCCTGGGGGTGCCGGTAATCCCCATCACAGCCCGATCCGGCAAGAATGTGGATGAACTGCTGAGGGTGGCCCACAGGCAGATGCATGTCGGGGTTACGCTGGAACCCGACGACCTCTATGACGACTATACCCATGAGATTCACCACCGGGTGGGCGAGTTGATCCACGATCGTGCCTATGGAGCCAACATCCCCGCCCATTGGGCGGCAGTCAAGCTGATTGAGGGAGACCCGCTGGTTTCCAAGGCCTTGGGGCTGGATGAGAAGACGCAGGCGTCGGTAGACGCCGTTGCCGCCGAGTATGAAGGGGCCTACGACCTGGGGGATCGGGAGACCCTCATTGCGGACAGCCGCTACCGGTACATCCAAAATGTCGTCTCTCTGTCGGTAAAAAAGGGGCGCGCCCGTGACGCCCTCACCACTTCAGACAGGATTGACTCCATCGTCACCCATAAGATCTTCGCCATCCCGGTGTTCCTGCTCATGATGCTGGCGATGTTTGCACTGACCTTCGGTCCAGGTCAGGTTTTAGCGGATGGCGTGGACACGCTGATCGGCGGCTATTTTGCCGGGGCGGTGCGCAGTGTACTGGACGCCGCCGGGACCGCGCCCTGGGTAGAGGCCCTGCTGGTGGACGGCGTCATTGCAGGCGTCGGCGGTGTGCTTACCTTTCTGCCCCAGATTGCGATTCTGTTCCTGTTCCTGTCCTTTCTGGAGGACTCGGGCTATATGGCCCGGGCAGCCTTTATCATGGACCGGCTGCTGCGGCGCTTTGGCCTTTCGGGAAAGGCGTTTATCCCCATGCTGATGGGCTTCGGCTGTACGGTGCCTGCCGTGATGGGGGCGCGTACTATGGAGAATGAAAAGGACCGCCGCATGACAATCATGCTGGTGCCCTTTATGTCCTGCTCGGCCCGGCTGCCGGTCTACGCCCTGCTCACCGCCGCGTTTTTTCCACGGTACGGCGGGGTGGTGGTCTTCTCCCTGTACCTGTTGGGGCTGATCTTTGCGATCGTATCTGGCATTATTCTGAAAAAATTTGTTTTCCCGGGGGAGCCGGCCGCCTTTGTGCTGGAGCTGCCTCCCTATCGGATGCCTACCGCCAGAAATATGGCCCTGCACGTATGGGAAAAGGTTAAGGGCTTCCTCATCAAAGCGGGAACGCTTATTCTGGCCATGAGCGTTCTGCTCTGGTTCCTCCAGTCCTTCGGTGTGGAGGGGGGCGCTTTCGGAATGGTAGTCCATGAGGAGTACTCCCTGCTGGGTTATATCGGTTCCTTTATCGCACCTGTTCTGAAGCCGCTGGGGTTTGGAACCTGGCAGGCTGCGGTGGCCCTCCTGACCGGCCTGGTGGCCAAGGAGATGGTGGTCTCGTCTATGAGTATGTTTTATGGGTTTTCCGTCACAGCCAGCGGCACGGCCATTGCCGCCGCGCTGTCCGGCACGTTTGCCACGCCAGTGGCTGCTTACGCATTTCTGGTCTTTGTGCTCCTGTATGTCCCCTGTGTGGCGGCAGTCTCCACCATTCATAAGGAGATGAATTCCACCAAGTGGACCCTGGCCTCGGTGGCCTGGCAGATCGGCGCGGCCTATATCGGCTCCCTCTTGGTCTACCAGATCGGGTCCCTGCTGTTTCGTTGAGGATTGCCTGTGAAATATTTCATCTATCTTGGAGTGGCCGCCCTCGTTGTCTGGGCTGCGGCCTACCTCATCTACCGCTTCCACCGGCAGCTCAAGGGAAAGCGAGGCTGTGACTGCGGCGGCTGCTCCAGCTGTCCCCACACTTATTGCCGCCATAGAAAGAAGCCATAATCGGCTGAACCGCCGAAAAGGAGGATAATACATGGACGAAAAGCGCAGACAGTTCCAGCAGTGGATTGACGAGAGCAGCAAGATTGTCTTTTTCGGCGGGGCGGGGGTGTCCACGGAGAGCGGAATTCCTGATTTCCGCAGCACGGACGGGCTGTACAACATGCAGTACAAATATCCGCCGGAAGCAATCATCAGCCGCAGCTTCTTTGACCGGGATCCGGAGGAGTTCTACCGCTTCTACCGGGATAAGATGCTCTTTCCAGACGCAAAGCCCAATGCCGCCCATTTAAAGCTGGCTGAACTGGAGCGGGCGGGTAAGCTGAAGGCGGTGGTGACCCAGAACATCGACGGCCTCCACCAGGCGGCGGGAAGCGGGGTGGTGTATGAGCTTCATGGCTCTGTCCACCGAAACTACTGTATGAAGTGCCGCCAGTTCTATGACCTGGATTTTATCTATCACAGCCAGGGGATCCCCAAGTGCCGGGTATGCGGCGGAATTGTGAAGCCGGATGTAGTGCTCTATGAGGAGAATCTGGATGAAGAGACCATGGAGGCCGCCGTCCTGGCCATTTCCCGGGCCGATATGCTTATCATCGGAGGGACCTCCTTGGCGGTTTACCCAGCAGCGGGCCTGATCCGCTATTATCAGGGTGACAAGCTGGTCCTGATCAATAAATCACCTACTCCTTATGACAACAGGGCCAATCTTATTTTGAACGGCCCCATTGGCGAAATACTGGGTGCAGTGAAGGTATAGTGTCCAGTGCCCGGCCCACGCGTGGGCCGGGCACTGTTGATGAATGCTGGAATACCGTTGGGATACACAGATGTGCGCCAGGGCTTTACAGATGTACAGATTGTGTAGTATACTCAATTTATCAAAATACCCTTGTCAGGGAGCGGGGAAGAAGGAGAGAAGGCGCTATGGAGCAAGTGACTGCGCAGGATTATCTGCGCCGCATCGGCTATGAAGGCTCTACGGAGCCCACGGCAGATACGCTGCGGAGGATTGTGGAGGCCCATTTGTCCGCAGTTCCCTTTGATAATCTGGATATGCTGCACCAGATGCCTCTGGATTTATCTAAGGAGGCTCTGTGGGATAAAATTGTGAAGCGCCGCCGGGGCGGTATCTGCCATGAACTGAATAACTCGCTCTGCTATCTGCTGCGGGATCTGGGCTATGAGGTACACTACCGCTCCGCCCGGGTGGATACTGAGGACGACGAACTGGAGCACTGTATTCTGCGTGTTTTGATAGACGGAGCGCCATGGCTGGCCGATGTGGGGTTCGGCTCCCATGTGGTGCCGGCGCTGCGACTGGAGACAGGAGAGATTCAGGAGGGCTATGGAGGCCGCTACCAGTTTCAGTCCCAGAGCGACGGCACCACGCTCCTGCTCTGTCAAAAACCCGGTGAGGCAGAGTTCCGCCAGCTCTATGTCATGTATTCACCTGAGCGGTCTCCGGAGGATTTCCTGCCCCATTTTGCATGGTATGCTGCACCGGGCGCCAGCATATTCTCCAGCCACTATGTGATCATCCGTACCACACCGGAGGCCCGGTATGCCCTGGTGAAGGACAAGCTGACCATCACCCCCCACGGGGGAACGCCGGAAATCACGCCCGCACCTGATAATGATACCAAGCAGGCACTGCTGCAGAGTTGGTTTGGGATTAAGACCGGTATGTTTTAGAGGATACGCAGGAAAACAGCGGGGAGCGCGCATTGCGCTCCCCGCTGTCATATCTGTTTTCTTTATGCCAGCAGCTCGCTCTCCAGATCAGAGAGCATTATATCCAGCGCGGTGATACCGCCCTCGGCGGTATACCACACGGCAGGATGGGCCAGATAGACGATATGGCCGTCCTGATAGGCGCGGGTTCCCATAACCAGCTCATTTTCCACGATTTCCTGGGCCAACTGGGCGCCATCTGTGCCGATAGCGGCGTCGCGATCCAGGACGAACATGTAATCGGGATCCAGCTCTACAATGAGCTCAAAGGAGGACTCGTTGCCGTGGGTGGAGGTGACGTCCCCGTCTCCCAGGTTATCAAACCCGATCTCCACGCTGATAATAGAACAGCGGCCGTCGCTGCCCAATACGTTGAAGCTGCCGCTGGTGCACAGGCCCACGACAGCGGTTTTGCCCTCGGCAAAGGCGGCCAGGGCATCAACACGGGCACTGAAATCGGCCATCAGAGTTTCCACCTGATCTTCCAGGCCGAACATAGAGGCAATGGTGGCGGCGTTCTGCCGGACGCTCTCCACCACGCCGATCTCGGCGTCGGTGGACAGGTAGACAACGGGGGCGATCTCGCTCAGGGCATCATAGGAGCCGGAGAGGCGGCCGCCGATGAAAATGACGTCGGGCTCACAGGCCATGACGGCCTCGAGGTCGGCCTCCTTGATGGTGCCCAGATTTGCTACATTTTCGTCCGTTACGTACTGCTGGAGATAGTCGAGCGAGGTCTGAGCGGAGCCGACCACCCGGTCACCCAGTCCCAGAGCATCCAGGATATCCAGGGAGGCCATATCCAAAATGGCGATACGCTGGGGATTATAGGGGACCTCCAGATCAGCGGCCTCCCGGTTGCCGTTGAGGCTGGTGATGGTAATGGAGGCAGGAGCCTCGCTCTCTGGCGGAGTACTCGCAGGAGGTGCAGAGCTCTCCACGGGCGTGGAAGAGGCCGGAGGTGTGGAATTTTCAGTGCCGGAGGTTCCGCTGCCGCCGGAGCAGCCAAAGAGGGCCAGGGCAAGTGCGCCGGCCAGGGCAAGGGTGACAAACTTCTTCATAAATCATACTCCTTTTTTGAATTGCTGCGGGAAGAGATCCCGGCTCAATAGTAGATGGACAGGGGCCGGCCCTCTATTTCGAGGATTTCAAAGCCGACCTTGTAAATTTCGGATAGATTCTCCGCCGTCATCACCTCCTTTACTGTGCCGTATTTGGCGATTCTTCCATCCACGAAGGCGCAGATGTAGTCGGAATAGAATGCCGCATAGTTAATCTCGTGCAGCACCAAAATCACCGTCTTCCCCAGCTCGTCGCAGAGGCGGCGGACGATTTTCATCATGTTGGTCGCATGGTAGATATCCAGGTTATTGGTGGGTTCATCCAAAAGGACAAACTCCGTGTCCTGGGCGATGACCATGGCGATATAGGCCCGCTGACGCTGACCGCCGGAGAGCTCATCAATGAAGCGGTCCTCAAACTCCTGGAGCTCCATATAGGAGATAGCCTTGTCGATGATTGCCCTGTCCGCTTCCGTGGTGCGCCCGCCGGAGTATGGAAAACGGCCGAAGGTCACCAGCTCCCGGACGGTGAGCTTCATCTGAATGTGGTTGCTCTGTGTGAGAATAGCCAGGCGTTTGGAGAGCTCCTTGCTCTTCCACTTGGCAATATCCCTGCCGTCGAAATCCACCAGGCCGCTGTCCCGGGCAATCAGACGGGAGATAATGCCCATGACGGTGGACTTCCCCGCACCATTGGGCCCGATGAGGGAGATGACCTTTCCCTTTGGAATTTCAAAGCTGACGGAATCGACTACGGTTTTGCCGTCATATTGCTTGGTCAGTTCTTTGACTCGCATGGGCTCAGACCCTCCTTTTGGTGAGCAGCAGATAGAGAAAGTAAAGACCGCCGCCCACAGTGATGAACACGCTGACCGGGATGGCATACGTGAAGACGTGCTCGACAATAAGCTGTCCTCCGACCAGGACGATCATACCGAAGAAGGCGGAACCAAGAATCAGCTGGCTGTGGCGATAGGTGCGCAGGAGCTGACGGGAGAGGTTGGCGATGATAAGCCCCAGGAAGGAGATGGGACCCACCATTGCTGTGGCCACAGCGATACACAGGGTGACGCCCAGCAGCAGCCGCCGGATGCATCTGTCGTAGTCCACACCCAGATTAATGGCCTGATCCTTTCCCAGCGTAAGCACGTCCAGCAGGGCCAGCTCCCGGCGCAGGACAAAAATGATGGCAGCCAGCACGATAAGTGAAAACAGGATGATCTCTGAGTTAATGTTGCTGAAGCTTGCCACCAGGGTGGCGAGAAGGCTGTCATATTCATTGGGATCCATGACCCGCGTGAGAGTGGATTGGATACTGCCGAAGAAGGAGGTAAGCACCGTGCCTATGAGAAGCACGTAGAGGACATTGTGCTTGGTCTTCTGAAAGAGGTAGCTGTAGATGAGCGTGGCAGCGACCCCCATGATGAACAGATCCACAGCGAAGGATGCGTTGGCGTTGACGGCCAGCACGCTTCCAGAGCCGACACAGAACACTACCGCTGTATGGATGAGCGTATAGAGGGAATTCATGCCCAGCAGGCAGGGGGTGACGATGGTGTTGTTGATAATGGATTGAAATACAATGGACGCCCCACCAATGGCGAAAGCTGTGATTAGCATAGCGATGAGTTTGGGAGTTCGGATCTGCATCGCATAATGGAATAGTTTGGCGTTGGAAAAGTTGACTTCTACCAGCATATAGGCTGCGGCTGCAGCCAGTACCAGTGCCGCCATAATGATGAGCTTGCGCAGGTTGGCGCGGAAGGCGGCGGTTTTCAATGCGTTTCCCCTCCCTCAACGTCGGGAACTGCAGTGCAGGCCGAGGTGCCGGCAGAACCTAAGCGGATGGCCTTTCGGCCGTTTTTCAGCCGGTAGAACAGCAGTCCGATAAAAATGAGGCTTCCCAGAATACCCACAATGAGCTCAATAGGCAGTTCATAGGGGTAAATCAATACCCGCCCCAGCATGTCGCACACCAGAACAAAGATGGCGCCGAAGAGGGCGGTGTCCACCAAAGTCCCCCGGATTTTATCGCCTTTGAACATAGCCACAATATTGGGGACGATAAGGCCGATATAAGAGATGGAGCCTACCACTACCACCACAGAGGCGGTGATCATGGCCGCGATGGTCAGCCCCATGAAAAGGATCAGATTGTAGTGAACCCCTAGGTTTTTGGAAAAATCCTTGCCCATACCTACAATGTTGAAGTGGTTGGCAAAGAGGAAAGCCAGGATTACCAAAGGAACCACCAGATAGACAATTTCATACCGGCCTCGGAGCACCAGGGAAAAGTGTCCTACCAACCAAGTGGAGAGCGCTTGGGTCATCTCAAATTTATAGGCCAGAAAGTTGGTGATGCCGCCTATTACATTGCCGAACATAATGCCGACAAGAGGGACCATGACGACATCTTTAAACTGGATGCGCTGGATGAACCAAACAAAGATCCAAGTGCCCAAAACAGCGGCGGCAAAAGAAAAGATCGCCCGGCTCCAAAGGGTAGAGGAGGGCATAAACAGCAGTGCCAGAAGGATACCAAACTGTGCGGAGGAGATTGTAGCGCCCGTTGTGGGGGAGACAAATTTGTTCATGCACAACTGCTGCATAATAAGTCCTGCGACGCTCATGCCGATTCCCGTACAGAGAATGGCCAGGAGCCGGGGCAGACGCGAGATGAGCAGCAGCTCCAGTTGTTGGTAGTCGCCGCCCAAGAGCCCTGGAAGATTCATGTCAATGACACCGACAAAGAGAGAGCAGAGGGACAGGACGACTAGCACGGAGAATAAGAGAGCCGTAATTTTTTTCCCGTTGATGTGGACAACCTCCTTTGGAGCATAGAATGTAGTTAGCCATAGCTACTTTAAAAGCAAAACAAGAAGTTAGCTAATGCTAACTATTGGTTTTTAAAAAGATACCACAGCAGTGGGAAAAAAGTCAAGCAGATCTTTGTAAAAAAATGTGTACCTCCGGCAATTGCCGGAGGTACACATCGGTAATAGACAGGATATCAATAGGGTTTAACGACCTCACCGTCCATATAATTCAGATCTCCCTGCATGGAGATGGAAATCTGATAGATATCAGGCCGAATATAGGACTCCGTATACTCCATAAGTCCCTGTTCACAGTGCGCAGTACGGTAAGTAACCAAAAGCGGAGCGCCCACCGGTACGCCGAGCAGATTAGATTCCAAAAACTTGGCGGTATCAGCCGCAATGTTTTCATCTACAGAGACAGAGACGACATGATAGGTCTCCTTCAGACACTGGTAGAGGAAAAAGACCTGACCGCTGAATTTTTCCAGACCAGGGGCCAGATGGCGGGGGACGTAGCTGACGACATAGTTAAAAGGGGTGTTACCAATTACCTTGAGGCGGCGAACCCGATAGACTGGAGTGCCTAAAGCCAATTCCAGGGCGGCCGAGGCCCGGGTATCGGCGGGAACAATATCCACGACTGAGCTCATGGCGATGGATTCACCGTCCACCAAGTATTTGCTGGAGACGCCAATGACGTCGCGGTAAATTTGAGGAGCAGTCAAACGGACTTGGCTTTTGCCGCTGATGACTTCTGTACCTCGCCCCTGCTGGACATTGACCAGTTTTTCCGACTGCAGCAGGGAGACGGCCTTACGGACAGTGGTGCGGCTGACCGAATAGAGTTCGGTCAGCTCCACTTCAGTAGGCAGAAAACTTCCGCGCAGGTATTTACCATTGAGAATAGCCTCTTTCAAATCGTTATAAACAGCTAAATATTTGATGGGATGGTTTTCTGCTGCATGGAAGCTCATGCAGTTCACCTCACTTGACAGTCTTAAAAGTAGTGACCTTTTCATATCTAAAGATACCACACTTGCCGACGGTTGTCAACAATTTTAGCAATTAGGAGCAGAATAAACATATTTTTATTGTATGGCTTATTTTGCATATGATATGTATATTATATATAAATTTTTGCTTATAAAATTGTCTATTATACAAATAATATAAAATACTCTTGACTAAAATGTGATAAATATATTATTATTAAAATACAAATTAAATACAATATAAGGGCGGGACAAGTGAAAGCGAAGGAGGAAAAATGGCATGAAGCAGGATCAACTGACTGAATTGGCAGGGATTGACCGCAAAAAAATGGAAGAATTTTGTGCATATCTGGAGTTTGCCAGTGATGGGAATCTGGATTTGGAAGCCCTGCTGAACAGCGAATATGGAAGTGAGCTGCTGCGCCGGCTCAAAATCCGTTTTGTCATCGAGGATGATCCGGAGCAGGCTGCGGCGTACTATGAGACTTTGGGCCTGCGGCGGGAGATTTTCGGGGGGCAGGACTATTACACACACTGGTCTCTGATAACCCCGCTGAAGCTGGAGGAGGGCGAGAGATATCCGGTGATTTTCTGGAACCACGGCGGCAGCAACTCTATTGAATGCGAGGAGTGTATGACCGGCTTCCCTGAGGTGGCGGCGCGGGAGGGCGTTCTTCTGGTCCTGCTACAGAATACCAATTCAGACAATGTAGTACGGGTGCTGGAGCTTTTGAAAGAGAGATATCCAGTAGATTCCGAGCGGGTTTACATAGGTGGATTCTCCCAGGGCGCCACTCAGGCGCAGAGCGCCTATCACCACCATCCGGAGCTTTTTGCGGGCTGCGTGACTTCAGGCAACGACATCCTTCGGCCTTGGGATAATTTCAATGTGGTTTACACAGAGGCGGAGCTGGCGCGGCTGAAAGAACTTTGCGTCCCGATGATACAGATGGTGGGGCTTTGTGAGCCCTCCAGCTTCGTTCCGCTCAATTCCTGGAAGCCCAGAGTAGTATTTCCCGGCAAACCTAAGGGAGAGGCGGACTCCTGCCGCCGTCCGGGGAAACATGCAGATCTGGATCCCACCCGGATCCATCTCCCGGCGGTGGATGGAAAACCCATCTGGCGGATGGCTGACGTCTATAAACCACCCGAAGGTGCCGATATCGGCCGCTGGGCGATGGAACGGGTCAACAGGCGCCTGGAGCTTTTGGGCTGTGAACCCCGGGAGGTGGAGAAGTGCCTCTCCTATGCGGGACAGGAGGGGGACGAGCTGCACCGCCTCATTGGCATATACGGAGACTACGAGGCTGTGGAGCAGTATTATGGTTACCGGCACTATACCGTAGGCGTCAATAACCGGGCAGGGTATGAGGTTTACCGCATTGTGGCGGTGGAAAACAGCCCGCATTGGCCCCAACTGACGATTGGCGAGCAGGGGTGGAAGTTTCTCAGCCGGTTCCGCCGGGACAGCAGAACTGGAGCGCTTGTCTGCAGGCAGGGCTAAGTGTTGAAATTGTGTGCAAAAGGGGGGCGAAGCAGAAGCCATGAGAGCAGGCGGCGGCTCCGACGCCGTAACCGCGAAATATTTTGGGAGGGAAACATATGGGAAACACGCTGCATAAGTCAAACAAACAGCTGCGGAAAGAGAAGACAACGCTGTTCCTCGGCTTAACCTGGCTGGATATCATCGGCCTTGTTATTATCCTGGGCTTCCGGTTTATTCCAGCCCCCGCGCCGCTGACGAAAGAGGGAATGCAGGTCATTGGGACGTTGCTGGGCATCGCCTTCATTTACTCCACAGTAGGTACCTCTTGGGGGACCTTCCTGGGCTGGCTGGGGCTGGCGGCCCCGGCCAAGGTGCTGATGGAGAGTAAAAATGGCCTCAACTCAGTGATGACACTGACGCTGGGTGACAACATTGTGGCCTTTGTGCTCATCAGCCTGATGCTGTGCTACGGTCTGAAACAGAGCGGCTTTATGGACCAGTTCAGCTATTGGTTCATGCGCACCAAATTTGCCACCAAAAGCCCCTGGAGCTTCTTTTTTGCCTGGATGCTTTTGTCGTTCATTCTGGGACTGTTTATCGAGACAATTCCGCTGTGCATTTTTATGCTGGGCGTCGCTCACCGGATGTTTGAGCGGATGGGATTTCAACCGGGAGACAAGTTCCCCAGCTGCCTGGTCATTGCAACGGTGTTCTCCTCTCTGTGCAGCTATGTGGCTACGCCGCTGGTGGTAGGAGGAGGTTATAAGGCCATGGCGGTTGCCAGCGCCTTCTTCGACGGTCAAATCCCCATGGTACAGTATTCACTGTGCGCGGCTCCTGCCCTGATCCTCACGTTCCTCTTCGTCTATCTAGCCATGCGCTACATTATAAAACCTGACACCAGCAAGCTGGAAGGGGCCAATTACGCAGCGCTCATGGGCGACAAGCCCCAGCCGATGACCCGTCAGGGCAAGCTGCTGACTGCAATTTACCTGCTGGTCATGCTGTTCTGGATTCTTCCCAATTTCCTGGACATGCTTGCTCCCGGCTGGGCCTTTACCAAGTGGTGCAGTGAGACCGGCTCCCTGGGCTTCGCCCTGATTGCACTGACCCTGATGTTCCTGCTCAAGGTGGACGGCAAACCGCTCATCAACATGGCGGATGCTTTCAAGTCGGTTCCATGGGGAATTGTCTGTGTTATGGCGACTACCCGGGCAATCGCCACACTGCTGTCCAAGGACGGAACCGGTTTCAAGGAGTGGATCGGCGTTATTGTCGGATCGGTCAGCGGGAATATCTCACCCTGGCTGATTGTGGTGGTCATTTGTCTGCTGTGTGCCGTATGTACCCAATTTGCCAGCAATACCCCGGTTTACACCATTGCCATTGCGGCCCTGGTGCCTCAGGCGGCTCTGCTGGGGATGTCCGGCGGAGGAGTGGCGGTCATGATTTCGGCCGCCGCCGGACTGGCGCTCACGCTGCCCTCCGGCTTTGCCTTTTTGAGCTATCTGGTGGGCGACGAGTGGTGCCGGAACGGCGACCAGCTCAAGGTAGGCACGCTCTCAGTCATCCTGCATTTTGTCCTCGCCATTACCCTCACCTTCGGACTGACCAGGCTGATTTTTGGCTGACAAGTTCAGAGCAGATAGGGGCAGCGGGGCCGCCGGATTTTCATTCCGGCGGCCCCGCTTGCACTTTTTTGGAGAGACTGATATGATGAGAGCGGAGAAGAGGCAAGATTGGGACTGGCTTGGCTACTGGAAAGGGGACGGCTGTATGGAAGGTCTAGCAAGGCTGTCAGGGCTATGCAGCAGGATTATGTACGCGCTGTTTATCGCCCTGCTGCTGGCGCTGCTGGTCCTCTTTAGCGGCCGCCGGGTGCAGGCCGGCATGAACATCTCCCCCAACAACGCGGCAGCCCAAACAGCGTTCCAAGCCCAGGTCGCCTACGACGAGACCAAGACCATGGAGAAGCTGCCGCCCCTCAGCGGCAACGCCGTGCGGAGCGTCGCCGTCTTCGTGGCCGCCGCCGTGGTGCTGGCGGGCTTTGGCGTCAGCCTGTTGTTTTAACAGTGCTGCCCTGGAATGCGGGGTGATGGTGTGAAACGGTTTCGAAAGCCCCTGTGCATAGGCCTGCTGCTGGGTGCCCTGGAATTGGGCGCCGCAGGGCTGCTGGCCGGTGTGGGCAGGCTGGCTTCCTTTACGGATGTGGCTTTCGGCCTTGGGGTTGCCACGCTGCTTTTTGGGTTGCTGCTCCTGCTGGGAGGGCGCCATAGGGTGCAGGCTGGCATGGGCACGGTGAACCTGTTCAGCCCCACGGCTTCCACGGCCTTCCAGGCGCAGGTATCCTATGACGAGGCGAAAACCGCCAAGATGCCCGCCCAGCCCTTGGATGGCTTCCTGGTAAAGCTGCTGGCCGTCTTCGTGGCCGCCGCCGTGGTGCTGGCGGGGTTCGGCGTCAGCTTGCTGTTTTGAAAAAAGCGCAGAAAAAGGCCCGGCTTCCCTGGGGAGGCCGGGCTCTTTTGTTGTGTTACGCTTCCTCTGGCAGGGGGGTGAAGGTGAACTCCTGGAAGGTGCCCTGGGAGGCGCCCTCGGCGAACATACCGTAGAAGCAGCCGGTGAAGGTGCAGATGGTCACCTCGGTGGAGAGCAGCTGGGTGCAGCCGGTGCCCACCTGGGCGAGAGGCTGGCCCGCCGCCCCGGCGTAGAAGGTGTAGCCCAGCCGGGCGGAGTCGATGCGCAGCTGGATGGGCTGGCCTTCGGGCAGGGCCACAGGGGCGGACTCCACCACCATGTCCACCACGCGGCGGCGGAGCACGGCGCAGAGCTGGCCCTCCCGGCGGGTGACGAACAAATCATAGTGGTGCTGGGGCACGTGGAACACGGAGAGGCCCAGGCGGGCGCCCTCTGCCAGCTGGTCCACAGTCAAGGAGACCTCCACCTGGGAGCAGAACTCCCCTTGGCGCACGCCCACAAAGGTGGGGGAGGCGCAGTCGTCCAAGGTGGCGGCGGTGCCCCGCAGGGTCAGGCCGTTGCCCAGGGAGTAGTTCTCCAGAACGGGGTTGCGCAGGTAGGCCCAGCGGCAATCCAGTTCCGACCCCTGGAAGCAGTCCTTCCAGGCCTTGTCCACCGGCTTCTCCTGGTAGTTGGGCGGGGTGGGGACCGTCATGGGGTTCTCAATAGGCTTGCCGCCGTTGACCACCGGCCAGCCATCCTTGTCCCAGTCCACGGGTGCAATCATGGTCTCGCGGCCCATATGGTGCAGCATGAACTGGGAGGGCCGGATGCCGTGGAACACAATCCACCACTGGCCGTTCTGGTCCTCCACCAAGTCGGCGTGGCCCAGGCCCTGGGGAATGCCCGTGCGGGGATTGATATCCCGGTGGGAGAGGATGGGGTTGCGGGGGCAGCTCTCAAAGGGGCCCCAGGGGGAGTCGCTGCGGGCGATGGTCTCCATGTGGCCGTACTCCGTGCCGCCCTCGGCAATCATCAGGTAGTACTTGCCGTTGATTTTGTACATGTGGGGGCCCTCGGGGCACTTGCCGCCGGTGCCGTGCCAGATGGGCCGGGTCTCGGTGAGCATCTCGCCGGTTTCCAGGTCCACCACGCACTGGCCGATGCACTGGCCGTTGATGTCCCCAAAGGTGCTTTGGAAGTAGACGGTGCCGTCGTCATCCCAGAAGAAAGAGGGGTCAATGCCGCCCTGCTTGATGGTGATGGGCTCGGACCAGGGGCCGCGGATGTCGTCGGCCCACACAAAGAAGTTGCCGCCGGCGCTGACGTTGGTGGTGACCATGTAAAACCGCCCGTTGTGGTGGCGGATGGTGGGGGCGAAAATGCCGCCGGAGGCCCGGCAGCCCTCCAGGGGGTCCTGGCTGGGGCGGGTGAGCACGTGGCCCAGCTGCTCCCAGTGGAGCAAATCACGGCTGTGCCACAGGGGCACCCCGGGGAAGAACTCAAAGGAGCTGTTCACCAGGTAGTAGTCCTCGCCCACCCGGCAGATGCTGGGGTCGGGGTAAAAACCGGGGAGGATGGGGTTATCAAATGAGACCATAAGGGTACACTCCTCTCTAAAAACAGTAAAATACGGAAGAAAGGCCAACAGGCGGAAGAACCCGCCCCGGGCTTTTGTCTAGTATACCATAGGGCGCGGGGGTTGTCGAGGTGGGTTCGTTTGGGCAGGGGCGGAAAGCTTCCCCCACAAAAAACCAAGGCCGCTGCCATCCCGCAACGGCCTTGGTCCTATGGACGGAAACGTATATGTAAATTGAGGGGGTTATTTCTGCCCGGCGCTGGGGCAGCTCTGGCAGCTGTGGGAGCAGCTCCACAGGCGTTCGGCGGTGGGGGTCCACTTGTCGGCGTAGGGCTTGCACTTGCCGTACAAGTTGTCCACGTCCTCGGGGGACTGCATATCGGTGGACTTGGCGCCGGACTTCTTCACCATGTCCCGGAGCTTTTCCGGGTTTTCCAGCATGGGGCAGGGCCGCAGCATGTTGTCGTTGAAGGGCTGGCCGTCGTGATAGGCCATGAACAGGGGGGATTTCAGGGCCTCCAGCAAGGTCTTGTCGTACACGCTGGAATCGGAGTAGTGGATGAACGCGCAGGGCTCCATGTCGCCGTTGGCGTTGATGTGCAGGTAGCGCCGGCCGCCGGCGATACATCCTTTGACGAACTCGCCGTCGTTCTGGAAGTCCAGGGCGAAGATGGGCTTGGTCTCCCGGAAGCCGCGGATGCGCTCCACCATCTTCTCCCGCTGCTGGGGGGTGGGCAGCAGCTCGGGCACGGCGTCGTTGCCCACGGGCATGTAGTGGAAGTACCAGGCGAACTTGGCGCCCCGGGCCACCATGTCGTCGATGAACGCCTCGGAGCTGATGGAATCCAGGTTTTGGCTGGTGTAGCAGCAGGAGATGCCAAAGGGCAGCTTGTGCTCTTTCAGCACCTGCATGGCCCCCATGACGGCCTGGTAGGTGCCGGCGCCCCGGCGGCTGTCGGTGGCCTCCTCAAAGCCCTCCACGCTGATGGCGGGGACAAAGTTCTTCACCCGCAGCATCTCCTCGGCAAATTTGCCGTCGATGAGGGTGCCGTTGGTAAAGGCCAGGAACATGCAGTCCGGGTGGGTCTCGCACAGGCGGATGATGTCGTCCTTGCGCACCATGGGCTCGCCGCCGGAGAAGATGTACATATAGGTGCCCAGCTCCTTGCCCTGGCGGATGATGTTGTCCATGGTCTCAAAGCTCATGTTCAGCTTGTTGCCGTATTCCGCGGCCCAGCAGCCGGTGCAGTGCATATTGCAGGCGGAGGTGGGATCCATCAGAATCAGCCACGGCACGTTGATGTCGTACTTCTCCGCCGTCTCCTGCGCCGTCTGATAGCCTCGGAAGCCGCCCTCGTAGGCCGCGTTGGTCAGGAAGGTCTTGAGGATGTAGGGGTCATTCTCCCGGATCAGCCGCTGGGCGTAGTGGGCCCACTTGCCGTCGAGGATGGTCTCAAAGGCCTTGCGCTCCGCCGCATGAGAAATTTTTTCGGTGATTCCCATAAAGCATCTGTCCTTTCAGTTATCGTTTTTATGTTTTTGCCGGAATAGGGGAGTGGGCCACCGCACGATAGGAGATCACGTCCGGGATGGTCTCTCCGTCGATCTGGAGCGGGGCGGTCAAATTCCACCGTGATGTCCTGCCCGGTCAGCACCTCCACCACATGGATATGCCGGACATGCTCACCCTTGAAAATGGACGGGAATACCGTCAGGGCCTTCAGTGGTAATAACCGCCGAGGTAGGCGAGGAAATCGTTGCCGCTGCCGGTGGCAAAGTAGTAGATATGGCAGCCGATTTGGAGCGGGGCGGTGTCGTTGATGAAGCGGTTCAGCGTTCCGTCTCCTCCGGCGATCACAACCCGGTCATCGTCCCGGAGGGAACGAAAGAAGGCTCCGTAATCATCGATTTCCGTGATATCGCGGAACAGCAGCCTGTCGTCAGGCAGCAGTACGTTCAGCCGATACGCGGCCTCCTGGCCGCGTCCGCTCCCCGCGGGGGGGTTGTATAGAATATGATAAGTCAGCATATATTTGCCTCTTTCTTCGGATAAATGCTCCGGCGGGTGGTAAGCATCGGGCGCGGACGATGAAAATGCGGCATTTACCAATCGTAGTTTTATAAGTTTAACGGAATCTGAACGCGAATACCATGGCGAAAGCGGCCGCTTCCTCCGAATTTCAGAACAGTCGGCTCAATGCGCAAATTTGCGCAGTTTTCCTTTTTTGCGCAAAAAAACTGCCCCTTTCGGGGCAGCCCTTGCGGGAAGCTCAGCTTATTCGGCGTCCTGAACGGCGCTGTGCAGGAAGTTTTCAAACAGCGTATCCAGTCGGTCCCGGGAAAGAGAATCAAACACATGATAGATGGTTTTGGAGTGGGCCCGGCATTCGCGCAGAATGTTCTTCGTAACCGGCTTCCACTCGATGGGCTCTCCCGCCGGAACAAGGGCGTCCACCTGTTTTTGAAACCAGTCGTCCAGCAGGGCATAGATGTCCTGATAGTGATAGTAAAACGTATTGGGGCTGCCCTCCGCACGTTTGACCAGAGCAGACACGGTGATCCTGTCGAAGGGCATTTCGGCAAGCATTTCCTGAAAGGTGGTCATGATCAGCTTCTTGGTGTATAAGGCCACGGTATCCCCCCTGAGCGAAATAGGTGAAAATCCTTCTTTCGCATTTTGCAACAAAAACGGACATATCGCAAGCAAGCCTTTTGCGCCGCCGGAGCGCTCCGGCATGCATCCGTTTTGCGTGGTGAACACACCGGGAGGGAATCCCTCGGCGGCGATAAGGCATAAACGAAAACAGCACCTGATTTCTCACGAAATCAGGTGCTGTTTGGTGGAGCGACTTGAGTTAAATCCGAACCGAAGGCCGCCTGAATTTCCGCAAGTGTGATCGTTTCAGTTCCGTCCTTGAAGTTGTAGGTAAAGACCAGCTTATCGTCAAACACATAGATGGAATTGATGAACGTGTCGATGATCTGCTTCTGATACTGCGGGTCGTCTACGTTGCCATACTTGAAGCGGCTGATCCAACTGACTACCTGCTCTTTTGTGTAGCGCGGCCTTGCCATCTGCGCCTGCAATATGGACAGCTTCAACTCTTCCCGCTGCATTTCCAGCTTCTCCAGCCGCTCCTTTGTGGAGGCGGTGAGCACGCCCATCTGAATGGCGTTGAGCATATTGTCAATGGCTTTTTCACATTCAGTCAACTGCTGGCGCATGGCGGGGAGCGAGGTATCTTCCTTTTCCTGCAAGGCCACGATTGCTTCCGCAATGCGGCTGATTTCATCGTCCTGTAATACGCGCTGCACCGTCACAAGAACTGCCGCCCGTTCGATCCAATGCTTTCTGACAGCTTTTCGCTTGCAGCCCAGCTTTCGCTTCGCACCGCCGCATTTGTAGTAATAATGTTTGACGCCCTTTGTGCTGCTGGTGCCGCTTTCCCCGGCCATCAGCCGTTCGCAAGTTCCGCAGAACAGCTTCGTTGTCAGCAGATATTCTTCCGTCGCTTTGGCTTTGGCGGGGGCCTTTTTGTTGAACGCCATACGCCGCTGCACCCGGTCAAACAAGTCATCGTCAATGATTGCAGGGATTCCTTTGGGGATAATCACGCTCCCATACTGGTACTCGCCGATGTACTTCCTGTTTTTGAGGATCAGACTGACCCCACCGATTTTGAACGCCTTGCCCTTTTTCGTTTTCAGCCCACGTCCGTTCAGCGAAGCCGTGATCTCGCTGATGCTCTCGCCGCTGTCATAGAGGGTGAATATCTCCGTTACCAGCGGAGCGGTCAGAGGATCGACGGCAAGCACACCGTCTGTGCCTACCACATACCCCAGCGGCGTATTTCCGCCGTTGTTTTTGCATTTAAGCGCGTTCTCTTTCTGTCCGCGCTGTATCTTCTCGGACAGCTCAGCGGAGTAATATTCGGCGTAGCCCTCCAGCATGGATTCAAGGATGATACCCTCCGGCCCGTCGGAGATATTCTCCTTGACGGATACGACCTTCACGCCGTTCTTTTTCAGAATCCGCTTGTAGTGGGCGCTGTCATAGCGGTCACGGGAAAAACGGTCGAGCTTCCATATCAGCACCACATCGAACAGCTTTTGCTCGCTGTCCTTTATCATATTTTGAAATTCTGGTCTGTCTGCGGTTCTGGCGGACAACGCTCTGTCGATATAGCTGCGGAGAATGGTGATGCCGTTTCGTTCGGCATACTCCGTACACTCGCGGAGCTGACCTTCGATGGATTCTTCTCGCTGGCTGTCCGAGGAATAGCGGGCGTAGATCACGGCTTTCATTTCGTATCCACCTCCGAGAGCATCTGCACAAGCGTTGCCTTCAGTCGTTCGTTCATAGCCGAGCCGGGGTCGAAGCACATTTCCACGAACCGCGCCATTTCGGGATTGTTCAGACCGAGCTTCACACAGTTGTTATAGATCATGCCGTGTGGGTCGTCCGTCCTGCCGAAAATGTAGTCCAGCGACACGTCAAAGTAGTCGGCGTATTTCAGAAAAACCTCCGGGCAGGGCGTGGAATCGTCGATCTCATACCGGGCAAGGGCGGATTGGGAAACGTCAAATTCCTTTGCCAGCTTCGCCTGCGAGAGCCTGACGCTTTCACGCAAACCTCGCAGCCGTTCACCGATGATTTTCAAGGCTGCGTCACCTCCTTTTCTGTTTCAAGTATACCCAGAAACAGAGAATATGTCAATGATATATTCACATAACACCGCGATTCTCGGACGCGCCGCAGGCGAAGAAAGCTCCGCAGGAGCGCAGCCGATTTTGCAAAAATCGTTCAAAGGGGCTTGGGGACAAATTTCCCCAACAAGCGCAAAGTGGCTCCAAGCCACCTTGCTTGCCGAGTGTGAAGCCAACAGGATTTGCACGGCGGCAAGCAGCAAAGTGGGTACCGCTTTGCCCTGCTTGCCAGTCCGTTTTCCGTTCTGCAAATCTTCCTGTTTGAACATGGCT
>ERZ857955.576-NODE-576-length-40892-cov-8.957514_pt1 | contig 40892 bp, 39 predicted proteins | sample MGYA00519956_ERZ857955 | MGnify/ENA primary metagenome ERZ857955 (study PRJEB31778, sample SAMEA3449378) | human gut metagenome | biome: human gut; feature: human-associated habitat; material: faeces | place: United Kingdom | collected 2010/2012 ...
GGAAAAAACTGAAAATATAGAAAAATATGAGAAGAAAAAATCGAAGAAATGTCAGGAAATCCACCCCTAAGAAGTTATAACAATCTAAAAGGGTGGAAAGATTGAAAATATCTAAAAATGATAAGAAAACAAATGACAAGAAAATTGATAAATTTGCTTAAATTCTCTATGTGTGTTATGATATTTTAGTTTTATAGTAATAATTTATAAATATGAATTGAAAAGAAGATTGGAGTTTCTATGAAGTGGAATAAATATAGATTGAAAACTACAACACAGGCAAGTGATTTCGTGTGTAGTATTTTAATTGATCTTGGAATAACAGGTATGGAAGTTGAAGATAATATACAACTAACAGAGGAAGAGAAAAAAGCACAATTTATAGATTATTTAGCAGATTTGCCGGAAGATGATGGAACAGCTTATGTAAGTTTTTACACAGAGGAAGATTCACAGGATGCGGACAATGAAAAGTTACTTGATACTTTGAGAGAAAAGTTAAAAGAAGCAAAGTCATTTCTAGATGTAGGTGAAGGCACAATCGAGAAAACTATGACAGAAGATGTAGACTGGGTAAACAATTGGAAGAAATATTTCAAGTCATTTACAGTAGATAATTTCTTCATTAAGCCAACTTGGGAAGAACTTGATGAAAGTCACAAGAACATGGAAATGATAGAAATTGATCCGGGAACTGCATTTGGCACCGGAAAACATGACACAACTCAGCTTTGTATTAAGCAGCTTATAAAATATGTAAAGCCGGGAGATAAAGTTTTGGATTTAGGTTGCGGAAGCGGCATACTTTCAATTGTTGCAAAAAAACTAGGAGCAGCAGAAGTTACAATGACTGACATTGACCCGGCGGCAATTGAAGCTGTAGGAGAAAATTTTGCAGTAAATAAGATGTTAATGGACGATGTGGAAGTGCTTGCTGGAAATGTATTGGAAGATACAAAAATGCAGAAAAAATTTGAAACAGAGAAATATGACATTGTTGTAGCAAACATTTTGGCTGACGTAATTATTCCAATAGCAGGAATAGTTGACAGATTTTTAAAACCAAACGGCATATTTATTTCATCAGGAATTATTTATATGAAAGAAGACGATGTAAAAGAAGCCGTAAAAAAGAATGAAAATTTACAATTAACAGATGTGGTAAAGCAGGGCGATTGGCGCGCAGTTATGGCAAAATTACAGTAAAATATTTAGGAGAAAAAATGTACAGATTTTTTGTTGAACCAAATCAAATTGGGGAAGAATCAATAGTAATAGTTGGAAAAGACGTGAATCATATAAAAAATGTTTTGCGTATGAAAATTGGCGAGACAATCTTAATAAGTGACGGAAGTGACAAGGAATACATTTGTAGTGTGGAGAAAATTGCAGATGATGAAATCACAGCAAAAATAGAAGATATTAATGGCGAAACAAGAGAGTTACCAATTAAAGTTACTTTGTTTCAGGCATTGCCTAAAGGTGACAAAATGGAAACCATTATACAGAAAATGGTGGAACTTGGTGCTTATCAGATAGTGCCAATGTCAACAAAACGTTCCGTAGTGAAATTAGATGCAAAGAAGGCAGTTAATAAAGTGAAACGCTGGAATGCCATTGCGGAAAGTGCCGCAAAACAGTCAAAGCGCGGTATTATACCGGAAGTAGCAGAGGTTCATACTTTTAAAGAGGCTGTGGAAAAAGCAAAAGAACTGGATATGATTCTCATACCTTATGAAGAAGCAAAAAATATGGTATATACAAGAGAGATTATTTCAAAAATTGAACCAGGTATGTCTGTGGGAATTTTTATTGGCTCAGAAGGTGGTTTTTCTAAAGAGGAAGTTCAAACAGCAAAAGACAATGGAGCAGAAGAAATAACTCTTGGTAAAAGAATATTGCGTACAGAAACGGCGGGTATGACAGTGATGGCTGTTTTAATGTACTTAATGGAGGAATAAAATGGAAGCATATTTTGATAATTCAGCAACAACCAAGGTATCTGAAGCTGTAAAAGATATTGTTGTAAAAGTAATGGTGGAAGACTATGGAAATCCATCGTCAATGCACATGGTTGGCGTTAATGCTGAAAAATATTTAAAAACAGCTCAGGAAAATATAGCTAAAATATTGAAGGTAGACCCAAAGGAAATTTATTTTACATCAGGTGGTACTGAGTCAAATAACTGGGCTATTAGAGGTGCAGTGGAAGCTAATAAGCGAAACGGTAATAAAATTATAACAACAATGGTTGAGCATGCTTCCGTAAAAAGTCCAATGAAGTATCTTGAAAATCAGGGATACGAAGTAACGTATTTGCCCGTTGATGAGTATGGCGTTGTTAGCATTGATGCTTTAAAAGAAGCAATGAGCGAAGATACAATTTTAGTTTCAATAATGTATGTAAACAACGAGGTTGGAGCTATTGAACCTGTTGAAGAAATAGGTAAGTATATAAAAAGTGTAAATAAAAATGTTATTTATCACATTGATGCAATTCAGGCTTTTGGTAAGCTGGAAATAAAACCAAGAAAAAGCAACATTGATGTATTGACGGTTAGTGGTCATAAGATTCATGGACCAAAGGGAACAGGTTTTATGTACCTAAAGAAAAATGCGAAAGTTAATCCATTTATTTTAGGTGGTGGTCAGCAGGAAGGAATGCGTTCAGGAACAGAAAATGTTCCGGGAATTGCAGGTATCGGACAGGCAGCAAAAGACTGTTATGATAATTTGCAGGAAAATGTTTCTAAAATGACAGAGTTAAAAGACTACCTAATTGACAGTTTGCAGACAATTGATGGTGTGACAATTAACAGTCGAAAAGGGGCAGAGGGTGCACCACACGTTGTAAGCGCAAGCTTTAGTGGAGTAAGAAGCGAAGTTTTATTGCACGCTCTTGAAGATAAAGGCGTTTATATTTCAGCAGGTAGTGCATGCTCTTCAAACAAGCCAGCCATTAGTGAAACTTTAAAGGCAATGGGCATTGGCAAGGATTTACTTGGTTCTACAGTTAGATTTAGTTTTTGCAAAGACAACACAAAAGAAGAAATTGATTACGCCGTAGAGCAGTTAAAACAAATGTTACCAATTCTGAGAAAATACGTGCGTAGATAGAATGGCACATAAACGTAAGCACAGAAAATTACCGAAGAATAATATAGGCATAAGAGTGCATATATCGATATAGAACCATACAAGAAGAGCACGTTTGATTATCCAAAAAACACAAATATACCAGTATTTTTATAGGAGAAATATATGAGCGTAAGTACACATTTTATAGTTGGAGGAGAAAAGATGTTTAAATCGTTTTTGATTAAGTACGCCGAAATAGGTGTAAAAGGAAAAAACAGATATATTTTTGAAAATGCTTTAGTTGACAACGCCAAAAGAGCATTAGATAAAATTGATGGAGATTTTAGTGTAACAAAAGAAAACGGGAGAATTTATGCAATAGCAAATGCTGAATATGATTTTGATGAGGCAGTAAATGCACTTCAGCATGTATTTGGTATTGTGGGAATTTGTCCTATGGTTCAGATTGAAGATAATGGATTTGAAGATTTAGCACAGCAGGTAATTAAATATATTGATGAAACATATCCTGAAAAGAATTTTACTTTTAAGGTAATGGCGAGACGTGCAAGAAAAAATTATCCAATGAACTCAATGGAACTTAACGCAGAATTAGGTGGAAAAATCTTAGATGCTTTTGAAGGCTTGAAAGTAGATGTTCATAATCCCGACATTGAAATTAATGTAGAAATCAGAAATCATATTAACATTTATTCAATGATTATTCCAGGACCAGGTGGTATGCCTGTAGGAACAGCAGGAAAGGCAATGCTTCTTTTATCAGGTGGAATTGACAGCCCTGTTGCAGGTTGGATGACTGCAAAACGTGGTGTTGTAGTTGATGCAGTATATTTCCATGCACCACCATACACATCAGAAAGAGCAAAGCAGAAGGTTGTGGATTTGGCAAAATTAGTTTCAAAATATTCAGGCCCAATGAATTTATACGTTGTTAATTTTACAGATATTCAGATGTATATTTACGATAAATGTCCCCACGATGAGCTTACTATTATTATGAGAAGATATATGATGCGAATTGCAGAATATTTCGCAAACAAAGAAAATGCTCAGGGACTTATTACAGGTGAATCAATTGGTCAGGTGGCAAGCCAGACAATGCAAAGTCTTGCTGCAACAAATGATGTTTGTACAATGCCTGTATTCAGACCGGTTATCGCTTTTGACAAGCAGGAAATTATTGATATTTCATTGAATATTGGCACATATGAAACATCAATTCTTCCATACGAAGATTGTTGTACAACTTTCGTTGCAAAACATCCTGTAACTAAACCTAACATTAACGTTATCAGAAATTCAGAAAAGAAGTTAGCTGAAGAAATCGACAGAATGTTTGAAGAAGCGGTTAATACAGCAGAATTAATTAAAATTCAGTAAGGTTAAAAGAAATCGATTTAAAATAAACAGATAAGTGACATGATAAAAGTGTTAGTTTAAAGTGGAGAAATGTTAATAAGAACAGTTTTTTCGAGAGAGCATGTTAATAGAAGTTTCTAAGAAGGTTTTTTATGTAATAGAAATTCCAGAAGAATTTCTTATTACATAAAAAATAGCCGGCTGAAAAGCCGGCCTACATAAGAAATTACTTATTTATATTTTTCTAAAACGCTTAAAATTTCATCAAGATCTGTTTCGCTATGTATATTTAAATCTATTGGTTTTGAAAGGTCTAAACTAAAGATTCCCATAATTGATTTGGCATCAATAACATAACGACCTGAAACTAAATCAAAGTCACTATCAAATTTTGTAATATCATTTACAAAAGATTTTACTTTGTCTATTGAACCTAGATTGATTGTTACTGTTTTCATTTTTCAAACACCTCACTCTCTCAATTTCTTATGCCTACATAATACCACGTATTATGTGAATGTTCAATTACAACAAATAATAAAAATTATTAAAAAAATTAGTAAATTTGCTATAAAGGAGAAATAAATGCTTAAAGTTGCACTACACAATTTAGGCTGTAAGGTTAATTCCTACGAAACAGAAGCAATGAAACAATTGCTTGAAAACAATGGATATGAAATAGTTCCGTTTACAGATAAGGCGGATGTATATATTGTAAATACATGTTCCGTAACAAACATGGCTGACAGAAAATCAAGACAAATGCTTCACAAGGCGAAAAAGAAAAATCCGGAAGGGGTTGTTGTGGCAACAGGATGTTATGTTCAAACAGCAACAGAGAAAATAAAAGAAGATTTGGCAATTGATATTGTTGTTGGAAATAACAAGAAAAAAGATATTGTAAATATTTTAAAAGAATATTTTGAAGATAAAGAAAAATCATTTGTTATTGATATAAATAATACAGATGAATACGAAGATTTTGAAGTTGCTACAGTTACAGAACATACCAGAGCACACATAAAGATTCAGGATGGATGTAACAATTTTTGCTCATATTGCATTATACCTTATGCAAGAGGCAGAATCAGAAGCCGTAATTTGGAAAACATCAAAGAAGAAATTGTCAGATTATCTGAAAAAGGATTTCACGAGGTTGTTCTTACAGGAATCAATCTTGGCTTCTACAAAGACGAAGATAAAACATTAATTGATGTTATAGAAATGGCAGATTCAATTGAAGGAATTGAGCGAATCAGACTTGGCTCAGTTGATCCTGAAATTATAACAGAAGAATTTGTGGCAAGATTAAAACATGTTAAGAAGATGTGCCCACATTTTCATTTGTCAATGCAGAGCGGTTGCGACAACGTGCTTAAGGCAATGAATAGACATTACACAACAAAAGAGTATTTTGAGAAATGTGAGATGTTAAGAAGCATATATGAAAATCCTGCCATTACAACAGATATTATTGTTGGATTTCCGGGAGAAACTGAAGAGGATTTCGAAACAACAGTTGAATTTACTAAGAAGATTGGATTTTCACAGATACATGTTTTTAAATATTCAAAGCGTAACGGCACAAGAGCAGCAGTGATGGAAAATCAGGTTGACGAGCAGATTAAAACAAAGAGAAGTGAAGTTTTAATTAAGCAAGGTGAAGAGTTAATGAAAGCTTACAGACAGAATTATATTAATAAAAAGATTGAAGTTTTGTTTGAAGAAAGCAAAAAAATTAATGGAAAAAACTATATGTTAGGCCATACTAAAAATTATATAGAGGTAGCTGTAGAAACTAATGACGATTTTTCAGGCGAAATTTATGAAGTTATTGTGCAAGACTTCCTAAATGACGAAATAGTGCTTGCCACTAGATAGTTTTTATATTAAACTTATAAATATACTGCCAACAATGGCATAAAAAGGACGTGAGAAGATGAACAATTTAGAACACACACAGTTTTTTAAAGTAGGACAGGAACAGAAATTAGGAGTAGAGGAAATTTTCGAGCAGGTATATGAAGCACTTGCAGAAAAGGGATACAATCCTGTAAACCAGATTGTAGGATATATTATGTCTGGTGATCCAACTTACATTACAAGTCATAAGAATGCAAGAAGCCTTATTATGAAGGTTGAACGTGATGAGTTAATTGAAGAAGCTGTGAAGTATTATATTAACAACAAGTTAAAATAATTAGAATATCGGATTTGAAATGCTCTGTAGAGAAGGTGAGTGCTAGCCTTTGTTATTGGAGCGCAGAATGTCGTAGATTTTCAAAGGACATTCTTTATTCTACAGGACGTTTATGCCCTTTGGACAAAGGATTGGATAATTATGTATTTTTGCCGAAGTTGAATAATTTAATGAATAATTAAAGGACTTAAATGCAAATAGAAGTATTAATGGCAATTAGTATTGGAAAGGCAAAATAATGAGATTATTAGGTTTGGATTTTGGCTCTAAAACTGTAGGGGTAGCAGTGTCTGATGAATTAGGACTTACGGCTACAGGTTTAGAAATTGTAAGAAGAACATCCCCAAACAAATTGAGAAAAACATTAGCCAGGATAGAAAAAATAATTGAAGAATATAATATTGAGAAAATAATTTTGGGCTATCCTATAATGTTAGATGGCAGTGAAGGGGAAAGAGTTGAGAAAACAAAAGAATTTGCTTCAATGCTTGAGAGAAGAACAGGCAAGGAAATTATATTTCAGGATGAAAGATTAACTACTGTTGAAGCATACGAAATAATGGATTTAATGGGAATCAAAAAAGAAGAGAGATATGATTACGTGGATATGGTTGCCGCAAAGGTCATACTTGAGGATTATCTTAATAGATAGGACAAATAACTAAAAATAACGCACAAGTAAGAATTAGAAAAATATGTAAAGTAAGAGGTTTTTTAATGGAAGAAAAGATTATTTTTGTAGACGAAGACGGAAATGAAATTGAAATGTATGTTATTGAAGAAACAAGAATTAACAATGTTAATTACCTTCTTGTAACAGATGATGAAGGTGACAGCGAAGAAGCAGAAGCATACATTTTGAAAGATATATCTAATGACGAAGATGAAGAAGCTGTATATGAAATAGTAGATGATGAGTCAGAGGTGGACTACATTGGCAGAGTATTTTCAGAGTTACTTGAAGATATCGATATTACTACAGAAGATTAGTTGTCTGAAATTTCGGGCGTTAGTATGAAAGGTCTTTTATAGACCTTTTTATTGTGAAAAGAGGAGGATTTTGTTAAATAATGAGCGACAATTCGAAGATTAAAATAATTCCTCTAGGTGGTTTAGAGGAAATCGGAATGAACATGACAGCATTCGAATACAATGACGGCATCATTGTAGTTGATTGTGGCTTATCATTCCCATCTGATGATATGTTAGGAATTGACTGTGTAATTCCTGATATTACATTTTTAAAGGAAAACATTAAGAAGGTAAAAGGTTTTGTAATCACTCATGGTCACGAAGATCATATTGGTGCATTACCATACGTTTTAAAAGAAATAAATGTACCTGTTTACGCAACAAAGCTTACAATGGGTATTATTGAAGGAAAGCTTAAAGAGCATGAATTATTAAAGGCTGTTAAGCGTAAAGTTGTTAAGTTCGGACAGAGTATTCACTTAGGTGATTTTAGAATAGAATTTATTAGAACAAATCATAGTATTGCAGATGCAGCAGCACTTGCAATCCACACTCCTGAAGGCATTATTGTGCATACAGGAGATTTTAAGGTTGATTACACACCTGTTTTCGGTGATGCAATTAATTTGGCTAGATTTAGTGAACTTGGGAAAAAAGGTGTACTTGCTCTTATGTGCGATAGTACAAATGCGTTAAGACCGGGATTTACACCTTCTGAAAGAACAGTAGGAAAAACATTCGATCATATATTTTCTGAGCATACCGATGGTAGAATTATCATCGCAACATTTGCATCAAACGTTGACAGAGTTCAACAGATTATCAACACTGCATGTAAATATAAAAGAAAAGTTATTGTTGAAGGAAGAAGTATGGTAAACATTATTTCTGTTGCAAGAGAAATGGGTTACTTGAAAATTCCTGAAAATACATTAATCAGCATAGAAGAAATGGATAGTTATACAGACAACCAGTTAGTTCTTATTACTACAGGTAGTCAGGGTGAATCAATGGCAGCCTTGTCACGTATGGCAGCATCTCTTCATAGAAAAGTACACATTAAGCCTAGCGATACAATCGTATTTAGTTCAACACCTATACCGGGAAATGAAAAAGCGGTTACAAAGGTAATAAACGAGTTGTATCAGCAGGGGGCAGAAGTAATATTCCAGGATACTCACGTATCAGGACATGCATGTCAGGAAGAAATTAAGCTTATGTATGCTTTAGTTAAGCCAAAATATTCAATTCCAGTTCATGGTGAATATCAGCATTTAAAAGAACATGGAAGATTAGCAGAGAACATGGGCATTCCAAAAGAAAATATTTTCATTATGGAATCAGGTGACGTTCTTGCGTTAAACAAGGAATCTGCTAAGGTTGAAGGAAAAGTCCCTGCAGGTTCAGTTTTAGTAGACGGACTTGGCGTTGGTGATGTTGGAAACATTGTTTTAAGAGACAGACAGAACTTAGCTGAAAATGGAATTATTATAGTTGTATTAACTTTAGAAAAATACACAAATCAGATTTTGGCAGGACCTGACATTGTAACAAGAGGTTTTGTATATGTAAGAGAATCTGAGAATTTAATTGAAAATGCCAAAGAAGTAGTTACAGAAGCTTTACTTGACTGTTTGGAAAGCAAAAATGTTGATTGGGGCAAAATCAAAATGGTGGTAAAAGATAGTCTTGGCGAATATTTATGGAAGACTATGAAGAGAAGTCCAATGATTTTACCAATAATTATGGAAGTGGAATAGTTAGGAGTTTGTATGAGTAATAGTAAAACATCAAAAGGATTTGCTAATGTTTCAATAAAAGTGTGCAAGTATATAATAATGGCTGTTATTATCATTGTTTGTGCAACAGTAGCTTACAATTTTGGAACAAAAATATTTTACTCAGCAGGAGTTGAAGCAAAGCCGGGAACAGACATGACTGTTACTATCAAAAAAGGAACAACCATAAAAGAGTTGGCGAATACTCTTGAAGAGTACGGTATAATAAGTGACACTACGGTTTTCAGAGTGCAGGCGTATGTATATAATACTAAAAGCATAAAAGCCGGTCAGTATACATTTAACACATCTCAGAATGCAGAGGAAGTTTTTAACAAGATTAAAGAAGGACCGGAGAAAACAAAGAGTACAAAGTCAACAAAGACTAAGGCAAAATCTAAATCATCTAAATAAAGTTGGTAGATTTTTATAGGATATTTAAGTGTATTAGAAAACGATTTAAATGGTTTAAATTGTAATTGAGTCTAAAAAAGGAAAATAATATGATAGTAGAAGAAAGAATCGTATCGTATATTAACTCTTTAGAAAAAGAAAATTCTCCTGTTTTAGAGGAAATAGAAAAAGAGGCAAGGAAGGATGGCGTGCCGATTATTAGAAAGGAAATGGAAAGTTTTCTTAGGGTTATGCTGTCAATAAAGAAGCCGATGAGAATATTAGAGCTGGGTACTGCAGTAGGGTACTCAGCCATTTTAATGAGTGAATATATTGATGAAAAGGGACAAATTATAACAATTGAGAATTACGATAAGAGAATTCCAATTGCAAAAGAAAATATAAAAAAAGCCGGCAGGGAAAATGTGATAAAGTTACTTGAAGGCGATGCGATGGAAATAATGCCAACTCTTGTAAGCAACCGGTTTGACTTTGTTTTTATGGATGCGGCAAAGGCACAATATATTCATTTCCTTCCGGAAGTTTTGCGTTTAATGAAAAAAGATGGAGTTTTAATTACGGATAATGTTTTACAGGAAGGAGACCTGATTCAGTCAAAGTACGTTGTAAGAAGACGTGACAGAACCATTCATAAACGAATGAGAGAATATTTGGAAGTGGTGAAAAATCATCCACAGCTTGAAACATCAATTGTGCCGATTGGTGATGGAATCACAATGTCAGTAAAAAAATAGAAAGGAAGGCTTGCACGATTTGGTGCTAAAATGTGCCAAAAAGTAGTTGCCAGGTAAAATAAAATGAGAAAACCTGAATTATTAGTTCCAGCAAGTAGTTTGGAAGTTTTAAAAACAGCAGTAAGATATGGTGCAGATGCTGTGTATATTGGTGGTGAAGTTTTTGGACTAAGAGCCAAAGCAAAGAATTTCACATTAGAAGAAATGGCAGAAGGTGTGAATTTCGCTCACAAACATGGAGTGAAAGTGTACGTTACAGCTAATATTTTAGCCCATAATGCAGATTTAGAACCTGTTAAGGCATATTTCAATGACTTAAAGAAAGTAAATCCCGATGCACTAATTATTGCTGATCCTGCAATTTTTACAATTGCAAAAGAAATATTGCCTGAAATGGAACTTCATATTAGTACACAGGCAAACAATACTAATTACGGTACTTACAATTTCTGGTGGAACCTTGGCGCAAAAAGAGTTGTGTCAGCCAGAGAACTTTCGATTAAAGAAATAAAAGAAATCAGGGAACATATACCTGATGACATGGAGATAGAAACTTTTGTTCATGGAGCAATGTGTATTTCATATTCAGGAAGATGTCTTCTTAGCAGTTTTATGGCAGGACGAGATGCCAACAAAGGTGCCTGTACTCACCCATGCCGTTGGAAATATGCGGTAATGGAAGAGAACCGCCCGGGACAGTATATGCCAATTGAAGAAAATGAAAGAGGAACTTATATTTTCAATTCAAAAGACTTGTGCATGATAGAACATATACCTGAATTAATTGATGCAGGAATTGACAGTTTTAAAATCGAAGGCAGAATGAAAACAGCCTTGTACGTTGCCACAGTTGCAAGAACATACAGAATGGCAATTGACGATTATTTAGAAGATCCTAAAAAGTACGAAATGAATTTGCCAAAGTATAGAACATTTATTTCACAGTGCACATACAGACAGTACACAACAGGATTTTTCTTTGGAAAACCTGATGAAACTACACAGATATACGATTGCAATGTATACGAAAGAGATTACGTGTACTTAGGAATTGTAGGCGACCAAGTTGGCAAAATGGAATACAGCCTTGAGCAGAAAAACAAATTCTATCAGGGACAGAAAATTGAAGTAATGAAAGCTGACGGAAACGATATAGAAGTGGAAGTTGTTTCAATTAAGGACGAAGAAGGCAACGAAATGGAAAGCTGTCCACATCCAAAACAGAAACTTAAGATTAACCTTGGAATCGAATTAAGTAAGGGAGATATCTTGAGAGTTAAAGAACAGTAGAAAGAATAGCAAGGGCAACCAAATGGCATTTTTATATGTTGTTTGGATGCCCTTTTTGTGTGTTAGAGGAAAGTTGTATGAAGTCAAAACAAGAAAGGGCATCCAAAAGCAAGCGGCAAGAGTTAAAAGGATGCCCTAGCGATGACATTGAAAAAATAACTAAACATTTCTAGACATGCACGAGAAACTGTAGCCTATCATAAAATATAATTAAGTATGTCGCGAGGTGAAATGTGTGAAGACTTTTTTAGAGCCTTTGACACCTGCGGAAGAGAGAGTGTGGATAGAAAAACTTGAAAAGGGAGATAAAGAAGCTAAAGACATACTAATTGAACGGAACCTAAGGCTGGTTGCTCATATTGCCAAAAAATATAGTAGTGAAAATAGAGATAATGACGACTTAATTTCCATTGGCATAATCGGGTTGATAAAGGCGGTTAATACTTTTAATGCAGGAAAAGGAAGCCGTCTTGCAACCTATGCTGCAAAATGCATTGAAAACGAACTTTTAATGATGCTTCGTGGAGAGAAAAAGAAAAGCAGGGAAGTTTCCTTAAATGAGCCAATAGGAATGGATAAAGAGGGCAATACCATTAATTTGCTGGATGTGGTTGAAATGGATGAACCAGGGGCGTTAGACGCAATAGAAAAAGCCGAGGATATAGTACGGGTTAGACAGTATGTGGAGAAAAATTTAAATCAAAGGGAGAGAGAAATAATTAATAAAAGATACGGCTTAAATGGAGAAGCACCTGTAACCCAGAGAAAAGTAGGAGAAGAAATGGGGATATCCAGAAGCTATGTAAGTAGAATTGAGAAAAAAGCTTTAGAAAAATTAAAAAAAGCCTTTGACAATACAAATACTATGTGATAATATCATAAAAACAAAATGTTGCGTTAAAACAACAAGGAGGGACTTATGGTATGCAGAATTAATTGTGCCACAATAACAGGGGTAGACGTACTGCCGGTTATTGTGGAGACTGATATATGTAATGGCCTACCATCATTTGATATGGTAGGTCTTTTATCATCAGACATTAAAGAATCAAGAGAAAGAGTTAGAACCGCCATTAAGAATTCAGGTTTTATGATACTGCCGAAAAGAATAACAATAAATTTTTCACCGGGAAATATTCGAAAAACAGGAACTTATTTTGACCTGCCAATAGCAGTTTCTATATTGAAGGCTTTGGAGATTTTACAATGTGACGTGGAGGGTAAAATGTTTGTTGGGGAACTAAGCTTGGATGGTAGAGTTGTTTCTGTAAACGGAATTTTACCAATTGTGTTGCATGGGCTTGAAAACGGAATCAAAGAGTGTTTTGTGCCGAAAGCAAACGTAAATGAATGTAGTTTTGTAGAAGGGATAAAAGTAATCGGAGTGGAGAATCTTAACGAGCTTGTAATGATGCTGACTACAGGGAAATACGAACCAATTCATAAAGTAAAAATAAACAGCCAAAGCGAGTATGCAGGCAAAGATTTTAAATACATAAAAGGTCAGATGCTGGGCAGAAAGGGCGCTGAGATTGCGGCAGCAGGAATGCATAATCTTTTACTGGTGGGACCACCTGGAACAGGAAAAACAGCCATCGCAAAAGCGCTGCCTACGATTCTGTCCAGAATGTCGAAAGAAGAAATAATTGAAATATCAAAAATACAAAGTATAGCGGGCATTTTAGAAGAGGGACTTGTTACCAAAAGACCCTTTAGAAGTCCACATCACACAACAACGGTTACGGCACTTACAGGCGGTGGCATTAATCCAAAACCCGGTGAAATGACATTGGCACATGGAGGTGTTTTGTACATGGACGAGTTCCCTGAATTTTCAAGAGCGGTAATGGAAACTTTAAGACAGCCGCTAGAGGATAGAAAAATAGTAGTTTCAAGGGCAAACGGCACTTACAGTTTCCCGGCGGATTTTGTTTTGATGGCGTCAATGAATCCTTGCAGGTGTGGCTACTATCCTGATAGAAACAAATGTAACTGTACTGAAAATGACGTGAAAAAATATTTAGAAAAAGTCAGTGGGCCAATACTGGACCGAATGGATTTGTGCGTACACATGAACCCGGTTTCTTTTATGGAAATAAAAAGTGACAAAGAGCAGGAATCTTCAGAAGAAATCAGAAAACGTGTGGATTTGGCGGCGGCTATTCAAAGGGAAAGGTATAAATACGAAAACTTTAATTATAATAGTCAATTACAAGGGGAGTTTATAGAGAAATACTGTGCCTTGGACAGGAAAGAAGAGAAACTCATAAAAGACGTTTATGAGAAAATGAATTTAAGCGTGAGAGCTTACGAAAAAATATTAAAAGTAGCAAGAACAATTGCGGATTTAAAAGGAAAAAATAAAATATCAACAGAAGATTTGGCAGAGGCCATTAGTTTTAAGACAATAGAAAGTGTGGGGTAAATGGAAAAGAGAGATTATTGGGCATGGCTTGCATCAAACGAATACTTTTATTTTGATAAAATACAGAAGATTTTAAAAGTGTATGGCACAGCGGAAAACTTATATAATATTAGCGAAAAGAAGTTAATGTCAGATGATAGAATGTCACCGGAAGATATAAGAAATATTGTTGAATCAAGGGATAAATTTAATAAGGAAGATTTTTATGAAAAGCTAAAGCAAAAAGATATAAAATTTGTGACCGTTGAAGATGAAGATTATCCGGAAAATTTGAAACCTTACGACCACAGACCATATTATTTATTTTATAAGGGAAGGTTGCCTGACTGTAACAAACCAATTGTGGCAATGGTAGGGGCGAGAGCCTGTTCAGGTTACGGCAGAAACATGGCAAAAAAGCTTGCAGAAGATTTGTCAAAAGCAGGTGTGCAGATAATTAGTGGTATGGCTAGGGGAATTGATACATATAGTCAATTAGGAGCCATTGTGGGAGAAACGGGAACTTTTTCGGTAGTTGGAACAGGTGTGGACGTGTGCTACCCAACAGAAAACATAGAATTGTATAATGACATATTGAAAAAAGGTGGAATTATATCTGAGTATCCGCCGGGTAGTAAAGCCTTAGCGTGGCATTTTCCACAAAGAAATCGAATAATAAGTGGTTTGTCCCACAAGGTTGTTGTAGTTGAAGCAAAAGAAAAAAGCGGTTCCCTTATAACTGTTGAATGGGCGTTGGAGCAGGGCAGGGATGTTATGGCAGTTCCCGGTAGAGTTGGGGACAGATTAAGTGGTGGCACGAACAGGTTAATTAAGAATGGTGCAGGTATTGTAACATCGGCAAATGATATAATATCTGAGCTTAAATACTTCGTATTTAATAAGGCTGATGAGAAAAATACCGAAGAAAAAATACTTGAAAAAGAATTTTTGATGTTGTATAGTGAGTTAGGTTTACAGCCGAAAAATATATATGAATTAATGGAAAACACAGGATTAAAGTATGAAAAGCTAGTTGAGATGTTGTTACAATTACAATTGAAAGGGCTAGTGGAACAACCATCATACAATTATTATTCAAGGCTGAGTTGATATTTTTTCAAAAAGGAGTATTTATGGCAAAGTATCTTGTGATCGTGGAATCACCAGCAAAAGTTAAAACAATTAAAAAATTCTTAGGTTCAAATTATGAAGTTGTAGCTTCAAACGGACATGTAAGGGATATGCCAAAAAGCACAATGGGAATTGACTTTGAAAATGATTATGAACCAAAATATATTACAATCAGAGGAAAGGGTGAGAAGTTAGCAGAACTTCGTCGCTGTGTAAAAAAAGCGGACAAAGTATATTTGGCAACTGACCCGGACCGCGAGGGAGAAGCAATTTCATGGCATTTATCAAAGGCTTTGAAATTAGAAAACAAAAAAAGTGCAAGAATAACATTTAACGAAATTACAAAACCGGCAGTTAAGGAGTCACTAAAACATCCAAGAGAAATTAATATGAATCTTGTAGACGCACAGCAGGCAAGACGTGTAATGGACAGAATGGTTGGTTACAGCATCAGCCCACTTTTATGGATGAAAATTAAAAGAGGACTTAGTGCAGGTCGTGTTCAGTCAGTAGCACTTAGAATGTTATGTGACAGAGAAGAAGAAATAAACGCATTTATACCAAAAGAATATTGGGACATGGATGCCGTTTTAAAATACAAAAACAAAGAATTCACTGTAAGTTTTTACGGTGATAAAAAAGGAAAAGTAGAAATTACAGGAAAAGAGCAGCTTGATAAAATTATCGAACAGATAAAAGACAGCAAGTTCTCTGTAAATGACATAAAAAAAGGAAACCGTACAAGAAAAGCACCTATTCCATTTACAACAAGTACAATGCAGCAGGAAGCTTCAAAAGCACTTAATTTTTCAACACAGAAAACAATGCGTATAGCACAGCAGTTATATGAAGGTGTGGAGATAAAAGGGCGTGGAAGCATAGGTCTTATTACTTACCTTCGTACAGATTCCACAAGAGTATCTGAAACAGCAGAAGCACAGGTAAAGGAATTTATTGAAGGCAACTACGGTGATGATTATATGGCAACAGAAATTGTTTCTAAGAAGTCATCTAAAAAAATTCAGGACGCTCACGAAGCCATCAGACCTACAGACGTATCACTTACACCTGACATGGTAAAAGCACAGCTTCCAAGAGACCAGTTCAGACTTTATCAGTTGATTTGGAAAAGATTTGTTGCAAGCAGAATGAAAAATGCAGTCTATGATACATTTAATGTGAAAATAGGTGCAGGAGAATATGTATTTAACGCATCAACTTCAAAAATCGGTTTTGACGGTTTTATGAAAATATACACAGACAGCGACAACGAAAAAGTTGTAACAAACAATACAATTGCAAAACTTGACAAAGACTCAGAGTTAGAATTTGTTAAGTTTGAAGAAAATCAGCATTTTACACAGCCACCTGCTCATTTTACAGAAGCGGCTTTAGTAAAGGCAATGGAAGAACAGGGCATTGGTCGTCCAAGTACCTATGCACCAACAATCGGAACTATTGTTGGCAGAAGATATGTAACAAAGGAAAAGAAGAATCTTTACGTTACAGAATTAGGGGAAGCAGTAAACAACGTAATGAAAACAGCATTTAGCGTTATCGTAGATACAGAATTTACAGCGAACATGGAATCACTTTTGGACTCTGTTGAAGAAGGCAAGATTGAGTGGAAGACAATTATCAGAAACTTTTACCCTGATTTGGAATTAATGGTAAAGGACGCTGAACAGAAACTTGAAAAGATTCAGATAGCAGATGAAGAATCAGATGAAATTTGTGAGGAATGTGGCAGAAGAATGGTTATTAAATACGGACCACATGGAAAATTCCTTGCATGTCCGGGATTCCCAGAATGTAGAAATACAAAACCTTATCTTGAAAAGGTTGGTGTTCCTTGTCCAAAATGTGGCAAAGACGTGGTATACCGCATGACAAAAAAAGGCAGACGTTACTACGGATGTATTGACGGCCCTGAATGTGATTTTATGTCATGGCAGAAACCATCAACTAAGAAGTGTCCACAGTGCGGTGGCTACATGGTAGAAAAAGGAAATAAGTTGGCATGTGCTGATGCCCAGTGTGGATATGTAGAGCCAAAGAAGGAGACAAATTAGTAGATTCAATGCTCGGTGTTGGATATGGAGGGTCATGGAGCCAAACTGGCAGGTTTCGGTATCTGGTATAGGATATGCGGAGTTGAGTAAGATAAAGTTACATGTTTGATGTGAATAGCAAAAAAAATGAAATTGAAGTATTAATGCGAGCAGCATTAAATAAGATTGTAGGATTAATGTAAGCAGCATTAAATAAAATTAAAATATGGGACTGGTAAAAACAACTAATACATAACGTAAAAAGTTGTTGCACCGGTCCTGTTTTTGTGTTATGATATTTGAGTTGCATTAAGCACATCTGTGGAGATACAGGCGGGTGCCCTTGCTCGGGGTTGTCTGATTCGGGGAAGCAGATGGAAGGTATGGTATTTGCCGTAGGTTTACGGAACGATACCAAAAATAATTATTAAAAACCAGGAGGTATTAAAATGAGCGTTATTTCAATGAAACAGTTATTAGAAGCAGGTGTTCATTTTGGACATCAGACAAGAAGATGGAACCCTAAGATGGCTCCATACATCTACACAGAAAGAAATGGTATCTACATCATCGACTTACAGAAGTCAGTAGGTAAAGTAGATGAAGCTTACAAAGCAGTATCAGACATCGCAGCTGATGGTGGTTCAATCCTTTTCGTAGGAACAAAGAAGCAGGCACAGGAAGCTGTTAAGGAAGAAGCACAGAGATGTGGTATGTACTACGTTAACGAAAGATGGTTAGGTGGTATGCTTACAAACTTCAAGACTATCCAGTCAAGAATTAAGAGATTAAAAGATATCGAAAGAATGTCAGAAGATGGTACATTTGATGTTCTTCCTAAGAAGGAAGTTGTAAACATCAAGAAGGAATGGGACAAGCTTGAAAAGAACCTTGGTGGTATCAAGGAAATGAAGAGAATCCCAGATGCAATCTTCGTTGTAGATCCTAAGAAGGAAAAGATTTGTGTTCAGGAAGCACATGCACTTGGAATTAAGTTAATCGGTATTGCAGATACAAACTGTGATCCAGAAGAATTAGATTACGTTATCCCAGGTAACGATGATGCTATCAGAGCAGTAAAACTTATTGTTTCTAAGATGGCTGACGCAGTTATCGAAGCTAACCAGGGTGAAGAAATGGTTGCTGAAGAAGCTGCAGCAGATGCTGAATAATTAACAGATTTTTGATTTTAGGAGGAATAGAAATATGACAATTACAGCAGCAATGGTAAAAGAATTAAGAGAATTAACAGGCGCTGGTGTTATGGCTTGTAAAAAAGCTTTAGTTGAAACTGATGGTAATCAGGAAGCAGCTATCGAAGTTTTAAGAAAAAAAGGTGAAGCTACAGCTGTAAAGAAATCAGGTAGAATCGCAGCTGAAGGTATCGTATACACAACAGTTAAAGACGGTAAGGCAGCAATCGTTGAAGTTAACTCAGAAACAGACTTCGTTGCTAAGAACGAAAAGTTCCAGACATTCGTTGCTAACGTTGCAAACCAGATTGTTGATTCATCAGCAACTGATATGGATACATTCATGGCTGAACCATGGGAACTTGATACTACAAAGACTGTAAAAGACGAATTAGTATCACAGATTGCAGTAATCGGAGAAAACATGAACATCAGAAGATTTGAAAGAATCGAATCAGACGGTGTTATCGCATCATACATTCATGCAGGTGGAAAGATTGGTGTATTAGTTGAAGCTGATGCTCCTGAAAATGACACTGTAACAGCAGCAATTAAGACAATTGCTATGCAGATTGCAGCTATGAACCCACAGTATGTTTCAAGAAACGACATTTCAGCAGACGAACTTGCTAAGATGAGAGAAATCACAATTGACAGTGCTTTAAATGAACCAGATTCACTTCCAAAGCCAATCCAGAAGGATATCTTTGCAGAAGCTTTAAGCCAGAATGTATTCAACGATGAAGACAAAGCTATCTACGAAGAAAAGCAGAATGACAAATATTTATTCAACTTCCTTTCAAAAGAAGCAAAGGCAGCATTAAGCTCAATTGCTATGGCTAAGAAAGCTGAAATCATGGAAAACAAGATCTTCAACGGTTTAGTAGAAGGTCGTGTATCTAAGCAGTTAAAAGAAGTATGTCTTCTTGATCAGACATACGTTATGGCTGCTGATGGAAAGCAGACAGTTGCTAAGTATCTTGATGAAGTATCAAAAGAAGTTGGTGCTACTGTAGCAATTAAGAAATTCGTTCGTTTCGAAACTGGTGAAGGTATCGAAAAGAAAGAAGAAAACTTCGCAGAAGAAGTTGCTGCACAGATGAAATAAAACGTAAGTTATCATAACTTGATATTTTATTAAAACAATCTATGATTCATAGGGGATGAACCCACAAGATAGAGGATAAAGACCCTCAAACATACTATATTTTGTATGTTTGAGGGTCTTTTTTGCGTTAATAAACTTTTCAAACAATACTAAAGCAGGTAATCATAATTTATCGCAGATTATCGTGTTTTATCGTGGAAATTTGGTTGATTTTGGTTTGACTTTGGGATTTTTTGGTTGAACCAAATTTGATGCAAAGTTTGCCTGTTTCTTTAGTTGAACAATATAGTGGCATTAAAGTAACAATAAATAAGCCGATATGTGTAAAACAATTTCACAAAATTAAAATTAACATTATCTTTCAAATCAAAATTTTAATTAATAGGAGGAAGAGACAAATGTGTAAAGTAATTGCGATAGCAAATCAGAAAGGTGGAGTAGGAAAAACAACCACAACAGTTAATTTAGGAATAGGGCTTGCCAGAAAAGGAAAAAAAGTTTTATTAATTGATGCAGATCCCCAGGGAAGCATGACAGTAAGTCTTGGAATTGATGAACCTGACAAAATTGAATATTCATTGGCAAATGTGTTAATGGATGTTGTAAATGAAGAAGAGATTGATTATAAAAAGGTAATTCAGAAGCATCAGGAGAATATTGATTTCATTCCGGCAAATATTGAGCTGGCAGGTTTAGAGGTTTCAATGGTTAACGTAATGAGCAGGGAATTGGTAATGAAGGAATTTATATCTGGTATAAAGGAAAATTATGATTACATTCTAATTGATTGTATGCCAAGTCTTGGAATGATAACAATTAATGCTTTAGTGTGTGCTAATTCAGTGCTTATTCCAGTACAGGCATCTTATTTGCCGGTAAAGGGTTTACAGCAGTTAATAAAAACAATAACTAGGGTGCGAAGACAGATTAATCCGGAACTTAGGATAGAAGGAATGGTTATGACAATGGTTGACATGCGTTCTAATTATACAAAGGACATATTAGAGGCATTGGAAAGTACATACGGTGAAACTATTGGGATATTTAAAAGCAGAATTCCAATGTCTGTAAGAGCAGCGGAAACAAGTGCTGAAGGAAAGAGTATTTATCTTCATGACCCTAGAGGAAAAGTTGCAGGAAGCTACGAAGAATTAACAGAGGAGGTGATTGGACGTGAGTAAAGTAAGAGAAAAGATAAAATTAACAAGTTATGATGAATTATTAAAGGTTGATGTGGCAGACGGATTAAAGGAAATCAACATTGATAAATTATATGATTTTAGAAAACATCCATTTAAGGTAACAGATGATGAAAAGATGGAAGAACTAACAGAGTCAATAAAGGAAAGAGGAGTGCTTCTTCCTATATTAGTTAGAAAAACAGACGATGAAGAGTACGAAATTATATCAGGACATAGACGAACACATGCAGCAAGACTTGCAGGACTTGAAAGCGTTCCGGTTATTATAAGAGAGTTAAGTGACGATGATGCGACAATAGTAATGGTGGATTCAAACATTCAAAGAGAAGAAATACTTCCAAGTGAAAGAGCTTATGCATTTCAAATGAAGTTAGAAGCAATACACCATAAAGGCATAAAAGGCGCAGAAAGCAGAGAGGTTGTAGGTGAGACAAATGGTTTATCGGGCAGACAGGTATCACGATACATTAAACTGACACAATTGTTGCCGGAGTTGCTTGAAATGGTTGATGAAAAAAAGATAGCTATAAAGCTTGCTGTTGAAATTGCAGAGCTGTCTGAAAAAGAACAGCAGGAAATATTGGATTATTATAATCTAGGATACAAGGTTAGCATAGAACAGATTAAATCAATTAAAAATAAGGAAAAGACAACAGAGGTTATAGAGCAGACAGAAGAAAAAAGTAGGGAAAGTACAAAGGTTACAATTTCAGGAAGTAAGCTTAATAAATACTTCCCTGAAAATTATACAAAAGCGGAAATGGAGAACATAATTTACCAGTTATTGGAGAAATGGAAGAGTGATGGTTATGACATTTGATTATTATTATGGAGCTCAGGCAGAGCAATTTAATTTCATAAGAATTCCAAAATCAATGATAGTGGACCCAATGTTTGCAGATTTATCAGTCAATGCAAAGCTTCTTTATGGAGTTTTGCTTGACAGGATGAATCTTTCAATGAAGAACAGATGGTTTGATTCAGAGAACAGAGTGTACATAATTTATCAGATTGCTGAAATTATGGAAGATTTTAATTTCAGTAAAAAGACAGCCGTAAGATATTTAAATGAGCTTGAAGATTTTGGACTTGTTGAAAAGAAAAGAAGGGGCTTGGGATTGCCAAGTCTCTTATATGTGAAGAATTTTATTGTATTACAGGACCATTCAGAGCCTGATGATACAGATTTTAATGATAAGTCGGAAGAAGATAATTTAAGTGAAAATATGGAAAATTTTGTAAACACAGAACAGGAAACTTCCAGAGGTGTAGAAACTTACACTTCAAGAAGTGTAGATATGGGAACTTCTAAAGGTGTAGAACAGGAAACCTTAAGAGGTGAAGGAACTTACACTTCAGGAAGTGTAGATGTGGAAACTTCTAAAGGTGTACGACAGGTTACGTCAAGAGGTGTAAAAAGTACACTTCAAGAGGTAACCGAAAAGGACCCACTTATTAATAAGACTAATAATAGTAATACTAATATGAATAATACTGATTTAAGTAATACTAAAACGAATAATACTAAAGAGAGTAATACTATCTTATCTAATCCTGTTGTAAAACAAGCAATTGATAAGATGGGAAGAGAAGAAGAATCAGATTTTGATAAGTACAAAAAACTGGTAAAAGAAAACATAGATTATGATGTTTTGATAGACAGGCATTACATAGAAAAATCAATAATAGACGGAATGGTTAATCTGATTGTTGAAACTATGATTAGCGAAAATGATTACATTGTCATATCCAGCACAAAGTTTCCAAAGGAGACGGTAAAGTCAAGATTTTCAAAACTGGATATAAGTCATATTGAATATGTGCTGGAATGCATGAATCATAACACAACAAAAATTAAAAACATTAAGAAATATTTGTTGGCAGCACTTTATAATGCACCAACAACAATAGACAGTTACTATAAGGCAAGAGTGCAACACGATATGCCGGAACTTGCAAACTAGAGAGTGGGACACCGGGTCCCAATGTAAAAATAGAAGGAGTTTGGTTGAAAGTGTCGAAATTCAACCATATTAGAATTTGAAATAAAAAAGTAGTATGGTAAAATGTGTTTATCGATTCTCAATGAAATAACCACAGAATTGAAATCGATGAATATTTGTTATAAATGGTAAAACAATTCGACAGAAGGGTTGGAACAATGATTAAGAAAATTAAATATGCGATTATAGTAATGTTGATTATCGCCAATGTGATGGGTTCAAGTAGTGTTAATGCTGCAGAAATATCCAGGGTGAATAATGTAAGGACAAGAGAAGTTACCAAGACTTTCAAGAGCATTAAGGATGCAAGTCTTGCAACAACCAAGTTAAAGTACATATCAGGTTACAAGATAAGTTGGAAAAAGCAAAAGAAAGTTACAGGTTACAATGTTTATGTTTACTATCCGGTAACAAAAAACTGGAAGAAAATAAAAACAACAAAGAAAAATTACTTTACGTTAAGCAATTGTTTTCAGGGTGAGAAGGTTAAGATAAGGATAAGGGCATACAAGAAAATTAATGGAAACAATGTGTATGGACAATTTTCAAAAGTGAAAAGTGTTAAAATCAAAAAAGCTCTTTATTCAAGAACGAAATGGGGCAAAATCAAAAAAACCTTCACAGACAGAATAGCATCTGAAAAAGCATTTGAACTTCAAAATAAATACCGGAAATCCACAGGTTCTGACAAAATTGAATGGTCAGAGAATTTATATAATGTATGTTTGGAGAGAGCAAAGCAAATCAGCAAGAATTACAGCCATGATGGATGGTATGAAACAGCAATGAAAGTTTTCTCAAAAACATATAAGATTGATGATGAGTTTATTTGGATTGAGGAAGGAGATTCTGAATATGGCATAAATTATGTCTCTAGTGAAAACATTCTTGAAGGAGCTTTCTCATACAAGGAAGCGATGAAACAATGGAAAGGGAGCAGTGCTCATTGCAAAAATCTAATATCAAAGAGTCATGTTAAGGGAGCGATAGCATGCTATAGAGCAAGTGGAGGTTATTATTGGGTTGCATTGTTTGTAGATGCAGACATAGATAAACTTCTGGAAGAAAAATGTAAAAAATGAATAAACGACAAATAACGCCTTATTAAATCATTAGTGATTTGATAAGGCATTTTTTTGTCTTTTTCAAGAAAGGAAAGAGGTATAAGATGTTTAATAAGATGAAAAAAATGGTAGCAGGATTGTTGGCTGCAGTAATGATTACAACAAATGTTTGCCCAATGGTTTCAGTAAGTGCTGCAAGTGGAGTTGCTAGTTTGGAATCACTTGGAAAATTAGGAACAGTGAACATAGGTTCAAAAAGTGAGAGTGGAACATGGCTTCAAACTCAGGTAGATTCAAAACCTGTTTTTTGTATGGATTTGGGAAAGGCATGTCATACAGGATATGCTTATAAATCTGAATCAAAAACAATTAGTAGCGACGATTCCGGTACAAAGAATAAGTTAGAAGCCAAGATTGGATATTGGTATGATCAAGTGAAAAAAGGTAGCAATAAGGCTTGGGTTTATGCACAGTGTCTTATCTGGAGTGTTGAAGAGGGATACACAAGTGAAAGCAATTTAAAAAGTGTAATTAATCAGGTTAAAAAAAATACAGGATATTATAAAGACGATACTTTATATTCAGATATTTTTGAGATTGGGAAAAAAGTGGAATGCGATATTTTTATCTGGAAATATTCAGGTTCCACGGATGATAGCGAAGTTCAAAAGTTGTTGCAAATCAAATCAACAGATCAGGAATATGAGTATACAGCTACAAATGGGAAAAGATATTACAGACAAAGAATAACACTTGAAAAAATTGATGAAGATGGAACTGTTATTCCAAAAGTAACTTTTAGATTTACGGCTAAAAACATAAAGGAATTATATTCATATCAGTATAATGGTTGGGGTGATTCAGTGAAAGAAGATGCTGATGATGATGCAACAAAGTTTAGCCAAGATGTAATGACAGATTCAAACGGTAAAATAGTATTTAGATTTACATATCTGTTAAATTCAAAAAAATACTATTATGTAAAAGATTCAGACCTAAAGAATATGACAAGTGACGATAAGAAAAAAATGAAAGATATTCTGGATGATAAAGGATATAATTACGCATCTGATTTATCTAAGGCTGGTGCTGAAAAACTAAAAGAAGCGGATCTTGATGACCAGATGGATGACATTTCAAACAATTACATAATTGAAGAAATTTCATCAGGAAATGACAACATCTTAAATTCATTTGTAGTTGATTCAGGCTCAAACAAGATTACAAGTCAGTCTGATGGTAAGGTAACTGTTACACTTAAAAAATCTGATTCCTGGACAAGAAACAGTGATGGCAAGTGGCCTGAAACAGCAGAAGGAACTTATAGCAACTATAAGCTTGCATACAAGCCTGTTCTTAAGGATAAGTACAAGAAGATAAAATTAACTGCCGTAAAGATTGATGAAGAAACAGGCAAGGTTGCTCAGGGTGATGCAACACTTGAAGGTGCAGTGTACGGTGTATATTCAGATGCAGCCTGTACAAAGTTACTTAAGACATATACAACAGACAAGAACTACCAATTTGAAACAGACTACATGAGATGTGGGAAGACATATTACCTAAAGGAAATCACACCGCCAAAGGGATATCTTAAGAATGACAAGGTGTATGACATTGTGGCTGACGGTGTCAAATTCACTGCAGAATACAATTCAGTTGAAAAGCAGGTTTCAGAAAAGCCAATCAAGGGTGATGTGGCAATCATTAAGGGCATGGGTAACGGAACTGCAGGCATTGTACCATTTGAAAAGAGTGCACAGTTTCAGATTTACCTTGCAAGTGCAGGTTCATATGACAAGGCAAAAGCCACTGAAAGAGACATCTTAACAACAGACTTAAACGGCTATGCCAAGTCAAAGCAGTTACCATATGGTACATATGTTGTTCATCAGACTATTGGAGCAGACAATACTGAAAAATGTCCGGATTTTTATGTGAATGTAACTGAAAACGGTAAAACTTATCAGTATTTATTAAACAATCCTGAATTTACGGCATACTTAAAAATCGTGAAGAAGGATTCAAAAACACATCAGACAGTCTTAAAGAAAGGCACAACATATAAGATTTACAAGGTGGAGGAAAATGGAAATGAGACACTTGTAGCACAGAAATACAGCAATGGCAACAAAATGATGGTCGTTGACAGATTTGTAACAGATGAAATAGGAGAAATCATTACTTACGAAAAGCTTAAGGCAGGAACATACAAGGTATACGAAATCGAGGGACCGGAAGGATACAAGGTAAACAAGAGTCCAGTTACTGTTGAAATAAACAGCAATTCATACAAGACAATGAAGGATGAACTTGGAAATGAATACCCTTATGCAGAGTGCGAGTATTACAATGACGTGACATATGGAAAGTTTACATTGGATAAAATGGGACCGGAGTTATGTGGAAGAAATGATGAAAGCAGTACAGATAACACAAAGGAGGTTAATGTAAATCCATTTGATTATGAGGATGTAAAGCTTAACGGTGTTGTGTTTGAACTTACTGCAAAAGAGGACATCTTGTCACAGGACAATCAGGGAACAGTGCTGTTTAATAAGGATTCAGTTGTGGCAACAATTACAACAGGTGAAAAGGCTGATTTTACAAATGACTGTAATGGCATTTGCAAATATAACTTAAACGAAGATGGCACAATGACATTAAACGTACCGCTTGGTGAATACACATTAAGGGAAGTAAAGACAAGGTACGGTTATGTTCTTCCAAGACAGGCATTATGGGACTTAAGCTTTAAGTGGAATAACAAGGATGATGAATATGTACTTGATGTTTCTGAAAATTCCAAGGAAGGAAAACTTGATGTTTACAATGACCTTGTAAAGACTGACATCACACTTCAAAAGCAGGATTCAAGAATAGGAGAACCTGTTGCGGATGCAGTGTTTGGATTTTATTCAAGAGACAACATTTATGACCGAAAGGGAAACATAATTGTAAGTGCAGGCGAAAAAATCGCAACAGTCACAACAGATGAAAATGGTGTGGCAAAGATACCGTTTAATGTGCCGGTAATGGATGAAGGTTACGGCAAGGTTGATGAGCAGGGACAAACTGTTAATAAAACATTAAATTCAGGTAATTATTATTTCCTTGAGGAAAGTGTAAGCGACAGCTATTACATTGACAGGGAAATGCATGATGTTCACCTTGAATACAAGAATCAGGACACAGCAACAGTTTCAGCAAGGGTAATGGTTAAGGAAGACCAGACTGAAACAGTAATCAGCAAGAGAATGATTGCATCATCAGTGGAAATCAAGGACTGTCATTTAAGGATAAATGATGACAATGGCAACGAAATCATAAGCTGGGTTTCAGGTGACATGTCATCAATAAAGATGAACGAAAATCTTAAGAAAATGGGATATTCCAACGTTCATGTCGAAAAAGACAACGATTATGCATTAAAAATCAATGGACTTCTTAAGGATAAGGAATACACATTAACTGAAACAAGACCTGCAGATGGATTTGTAACTGCAGATGCCATTACATTCAAGCTTGTTGAAAGTGGTAGCAATAATTGTAGGACAAAGGTTTATGTTAAGAGTGGAGACAGCTTCAAGGAAAATATTGATAATCAGGTGGTAATGTATGATGACACGACAAAGGTTGAATTTTCAAAGAAGGACATTACAAACGTAAGGGAACTTTCAGGATGTCACATGCAGGTAACTGATAAGGAAACAGGAGTTGTAATGGATGAATGGGTTTCAACGGAAGAAAGCCATGTGATTGAAGGTAAATATGCTGTAGATAAGACATATGTTTTAACTGAAAAACAGCCAAGAGACGGTTATGCAACTGCAGAAAGCATTGAGTTTACCGTGGCAGATGATGGAAAGGTTCAGAAGGTAAGCATGACGGATGACACAATAAAGGTTCAGTTTAGCAAGAATGCATCAGACACAAGGAAGCAGCTTAGCGGTGCAAAGTACAAGGTGTATGACAGCAAGGGCAGAAAGGTTTATGAATTTACGACCGGCAAGAATTCTGAACTCATTGAAGGAATCCTAAAGGCAGGAGAAACATATACCTTTAAGGAAGTAAGCGCACCAAAGCATTACAAGGTTGCAAAGGATAAGAAAATCAGGATAAGGGACACAGGAAAGCTTCAGAAGCTTACAGTGGTTGATGAAAGAATATCGGAAGTACCTGACACACCACAGACAGGAATAAAGGGAAAGACTGCAGGAATGATGATTTCACTTATCTCATTATTAATGGCACTTGGATGTTTTGCATGCGTGAGAGCAAAGGATAAATCAAAATACAATTTGAAACAGGAGAAGAAGGAAAATGAAGAGAATGATTAAAATATCTCTGATACTTCTATTGGTAGGGATGGCTGTGATTGTAGCTATCCCTTTTTTTAAGGAAAAAGAAGCGGAGAAGAAAAGTGAGAATGGATTTAAGGAAATACAGGAAAGTGTGACAGATAAAGAAGACAAGACAATAGATGTGGAAAAACTTAAGGGAGAAAACAAGGACTGCATTGGATACTTGGAAGTGTCAGGAACTAGCATAAGTTATCCTATAATGCAGACAAGGGATAATCCGGATTATTACTTAAATCATGACTTTAATAAGAATTATAGCTTTTATGGAACACCATACTTAAGTGCTTATTGTGACTTAAAGAAAGCTGACAATCTGATTATTTATGGTCATAACATAAATGGTGGAAAAATGTTTGGAGCATTGGAGAAGTATAAGAATAAGAATTTCTTTAACAGATACAGAAATATTTACTTTACAGCGGACAAAAGAAGAGAATATGAAATGTTTGCTGTCATGAGTGTGAACATAAAGGAATTTGAGTATTGGAAGTTTGTAATGGCAAGGGATGAGAAGGACTATGACGAATTTGTGGAGAAAGTGTTGGAGCATAGCCTGTGGAATACAGTGGAAACGCTTCAGTATGGAAAGCAGATGTTGATGTTGTCTACCTGTGATAATGGAAAAGGGGATGATTGGAGAATTGTGGTGGTGGGAAAGGAAATTACGTAATATCACTATGATTAGAAAACAAAATTTGTATATAGTAGACAAAATAAAATGTATTATTTAGAATAAAAGAAAAGATATCAAAAATATGGAAGGAATGTATTATGATGAAAATAAAAAAATTAATTATGGAAAATAAAATAATGAGTTGTATATTGTTCATAGTTATGATAATTATAGCGGTTTTAATAAATTTTTTAAAAAAGAAATACATTATAACGATTGTAACAACTGGTGTAATGGCTTTGGTGGGTGGTGTAATTATTTTAAAAATTTACAATTTAGATAATGGTGAGAAAGTGTATATATATGATATAGAAGGTAAAAAAGATTGCTACAAAATGAGTTCATATAGTAAATTCTCAATATCAAGATTGATAATAGGATTATTAGTAGTATCAATAGGAAGTATAGCGATTGCTGTTTTAGGAGAGAAAGAATCTATTACACAAGTGATTGCAGTATTTGTATTGACAGGATTCTGTTTAACTATAATGAGTATGATAAGTATACCAAAATGCTTAGAACTTGAGGATAAAAGATTAACATATAAAGAAATTAAAAAAATAGAAGAAAGCTTAAAAGAAAAAGGAATTATTACAATTGAACAAATGAATCAGTATAGTAAGATATTAAAGGAACAAAATACAATTAAAAATAAATATGGAAAAGCAAACAAAATTTATAAAACAATAATTTTTTTGCCGTTTATTGAATACATACGTTGTTTATATATAGAAAAAAATGATTTAAGCTCTATTGTTAATATGTTAGTTGCAATTGGAGTAATATCATTAATAATTGATTGGATAATAATGTTAAGAAAAGTACATTCTAAATATGATGAACTTACCGATGAAAAAATTATTATAGCTATAGAACAAATAAAATTAAAAAGGATGCTAGATTAATAGAATGTTTGAAAATTCAACCATAATATGGTACTTTTGGGCAAAATTCGCCTATATCAGAATTCGACATTCAAACACCCAATAGTAAAATATAACCATAGAGTTTGAAAGGAATAAACCTTCAAATCTTTAAATTTAAAATAAATAAATGCCTTATTGAAAACAGTAGTTTTAGAAACTGACTGCTTTTCAGTAGGGCATTTTTTATTGCAAAAATGGAGGTGTCGTATGAATAGTGAAAGCATTTTATTTATTCCACCATAGAGAGGAAAAGAGCAAATAGTAGAATTTACAAAATTTTTTAGGAGGACAATTATGAATTTAAATTACGAAGAATTTAAGGAAAGAATTAAGGATGACATTAAAGATTATATGGATGAAAAATACAAGGATTGTGAAGTTGTAATCAGAAAAGTTAATAAGACCAACCGTGAGGTTGATGGCTTGAATATGTTGGACATACCGGGATTAAAAAATGCAACACCAACATTGTATGTAAATGACTTATACGAGAAATACGAGAAAACAGGTGATTACGAGGAGGTTGCAAGAATGGCAGCAGAAACAATGGAATATGGAATTAAGTCATTTAACAGTCAGATTAAGGAAGAATGTCTGGATACATCAAAATTAAAAGACAAGGTTTTCTTTTCTCTAATAAATGCTGAGCAGAACAGGGAATTGTTAAATACTGTTCCACACAGAGAATTTGAGGATTTGGCAATAGTATACAGATGGAATATTGGAGCAGCTTCTGATGGAGTTTATACAAATCTTGTTAACAATGATTTGGCAGAAAAAGAAGGTCTTACAGAGAATGATTTATACAATGCTTCAAGTAAAAACACAAAGGAGTTATTTCCGGTATCAATTAAGAATATGAATGAAGTCATTGGCGAAATGATATTTGGTGAGAGTGGAATTGATGAAGAAATGCAAAAAGAGTTCAGTGAAGTAATGCAGGAAACACCTGATGAAAATTGTATGTATGTCATTACAAATGAAAGTAAGTTGTTTGGTGCAGCATCAATGTTATACGAAGAACCTATCCACGAATTAGCAGAGCAGGTTGGAGGTGACTTATATATTTTACCTTCAAGTGTTCACGAGGTTATTGCAGTGCCCGCAGATTTTGGGTCACCGGAGGAACTTGCTGAAATGGTTTATGAAGTAAATATGGAGCAGGTAGATATAAATGACCGTCTTTCAAATCAGGTTTACCACTATGACAAGGACTTAAGGACTTTGAGACTGGCAACAGACACAATAAACAAAAGTCTTGATGATGTGGACCTTGGGGCAAGAGAAAACACAGAAAGAGGTGGAAGATAGTCGTAGTGGATTTTGAAAAGAAGTTAGCAGAGATAATAAAGATTGAAATTTCAAAATTAAACAAGGATGAAGAGTTTGTCATTAAAGTTGAGGTGGTAACAGATGGAAAAGATAAATCAGGTGTCGATTAGGCTTGTTAGTGAGCGACCTCTGTTATCTGAAGAACAACTTACTTCTCCTGAGAAGGTAGCAATGGTAGTTGGAGATTATATAAGGGATTTAGACAGGGAAGCATTGTGTGTAATCAATTTTAACAGCAAGCTTCAACCTATTAACTTTAATCTTGTAAGCATTGGAGCTGTGGATACTACCATTGCAACACCAAGGGAAATACTTAAGTCAGCAATATTGTCAAATGCAACAAATATGATGGTCTTGCATAATCATCCATCCAATATATTGGAGCCATCGAAGGAAGACGTTAGGACAACATCAAAGCTTGTTGAGATTTGCAATCTTGTAGGAATACCTCTTCTGGACCACATTATTGTTGGTCCAGAGAAAGGGAGGTATTTCAGTTTGAGGAATAAGAAGTTAGTTAACTTTAGTAAAAGCAAAGTATATCCAGATAAGCTTGAATTCTTAAATTTCAAGACAGATAAAGACATAAGGATAGCAGAGGAAGTAAAGACCAGATAAATAAAGGGGATTATGGATGCGGTCATCTGGTGGATGACCCTGCGTAAGCAGGAGCACCGACTAAGACGGATTAAAAAGGGTATTAGGGATTTCCCTAACAAGAATGCATTTGTATATACAAATGCGTATCTTGCAAAAGACCCAGCCTACATTATTTTGCAGAAAGAAGGTGGACACATGAGCTCAAACAAAAGAGACATTACAAAAATAATACGGTTAAATGGCAGAGAATATCAGATGGTAATGGAAAATGCCAATGCATGTAATATGAATTTTTCAACTTATGTAAGGTATGCCATTTCCAATGTTAAGATGCCAAATCCTGAAATGAGAAAGCTGATTTTAAAACTTATAAATGAAGTAAATCACATTGGAAACAACATTAATCAGATTGTCAGAAACAACAATAGTGGATTGTATCTTGACAGTGATAAGACAAGACTTATGGAATACATGCGACTGCTGAATTTTAAGGTGGGAGCTTTAGCGGAAAAATATGGCGATTAGCAGAATATTACATATGAACAGTCACCATAAATCAAATGGCTCACATCTGCAGGTGGCAATTGATTACATATTAAAGGATGAAAAGACTATGAACGGTTTGCTTACAGGGAGTGTTAATTGCATAAAGGAAAATGCTTATGAATGTATGGAAGAGACAAAAAGAATTTTTGGAAAGACGGACAAGAGACAAGGGTATCATCTAATAATTTCATTTGAAGAAAATGAATGTGATGGAAATACAGCAATGAAGGTCATTGAGGATTTTGTCAGGGAATACCTGGAAAGTGATTACGAAGCAGTATATGCAGTCCATACCAACACAGATCACGTTCATGGTCATATCATTTGGAACAGTGTGCGTTTTACTGATGGATACAAATACCATTACAAAAAAGGTGACTGGGAAAAAGACATTCAGCCACGAATAGACAGAATATGTGAAAAGTACAATCTTTCAACATTGGAAAAATCAATTGAAAAGACAGATAAAAAAGAATGGGATGTTTTAAAGAATGGACCATTTGTATGGAATGAGCAGATTAAAAAGGACATAGATGCTTGTGTCTTAAGAGCTGTGGATTATTCCATGTTTCTACAGATGCTAGAGTCAGAGGGTTATGAAATAAAGCAGGGAAAATACCTGGCGTTAAGACCTCCGGGAATGGAAAGGTTTAGACGTACAAAGACATTAGGACAGGGTTATGGAATGGAAGAGTTAAAGGAAAGAATAATAAAGGAAAACATTCATACCTACAGAAGAAATCAGATAGTAAGAGCGCCAAGAATCAAAGTTTTTAAAGCAAAAAAGATAAGAAGAATGAGAATGACAGGATTGCAAAGGCAGTATTTCAAAGAAATGTATCGTTTGGGAAAAATAAGAAAACAACCCTATTCACAAGTGTGGAAATACAAGAAAGACGTAAAGAAATTTAAGTTATTGCAGAAGCAGTATTTATTCCTTGCGAAGTATGACATTACTGATGCAGAGCAAATTGCTGATGCGCAAAAGAAACTGCGAAAAAAGGTGTCAGTTTTACTTAAGGCAAAAAAAGTAATTGTCAATGAAATGGATAAGTACTTAAAAGTATTTCAGGCGGTGGAAAACATAGAGCAGGAAAAGAAGGCAACTATTTTATTTAAGATGGGTGATGATACATTTAAGCAATCAAATCAGATTGTATCTGAATCAAAGGAAATACTTGAAAAGGAAGGAATATCATTTGAGGATGCAAAGAAATTAAGGGAATACTATACAGAACTTTTGCAGGCAAATGAAAGAGAGACAAAGCAACTTAGAAAAGAAATAAATGTAGGTTACAAAACTTTAAAGGAAGCAAGAGAACGAAAAGAGATAAAGGAACTCGAAGCAAGGGTAATTGCGGAAGAAAAGAAAAAACAGGAAGAACAGGAGAAAAAATATGTGAAAAGGAAGTGATTGAAGTGGAACAGGCAAAGGAATTTAAAAGTGAATTTCAAATGGTACAAAAAAACAGAAAAGATAAAAAATTAAGAATTGAAAAAATCAGCAAAGCAGGTGAACCAATATCGTTGATTAAGAGAATATTTTTTTCCAGAAAATATAACAACGACTTGGTGGAAAGACTGGCAGATGGCGATTTGACAATTGCACAGATGAAACAGATTAAGATTGCAATTAGGAACAGACTGTCTGAAAAACAGATTGATTCACTGATTAACTGCAAAAAAGATGAAAAGGCAATGGCAACAATAATAGACATTGCAATTATGCTAAACAATGGTCAGGGGAGGTGATTAGATGTCAGATGAGATAACACAGGCAATACAAATCATAAGACTGGAATTTGAAGGATTAAGATTTGGAATGGAAGTGACAGGAGCAACAGTTAAGGAAGCAAAAAATCTTGCTGTATTCATATATGCATTGCTTACAAGAGAAAAGCTTCAGGGAAGAACTTCATTGAAAAAGATGTTAAGCAAAGACGGAAGCCTACAAGTGCTAAAAATCAGAGAAGAGGACATGAAGAAGTTTAAGAAACTTGCAAAGAAATATGGAATATTGTATTCCAAACTTCCCGACATTAACAAGGTAGATGGAATGACGGAGGTTCTATTTCATACAGAGGCAACACCTAGAATAAATACTCTCATAGAAAAGCTGGAAAGTGGAAGCATAGAAAACTTAATGGACTATGTGAGAAATGGTAAGGATGGTGATTATGAAAAGGTTATTGACTATCTCAAAAAAGAAAACATTTTAAAGGATACACCCAGTGAAATCCAACCGGAAAGAAAAGAACAGCTAGACAGATATGCAGATGAGATTAAATACAATGCCATGATGAATGACACATCAAGAGTTGATCTTACAATTTCAAAGAAGCTTTGCATAGAGGAAAATTTAACTTCCATAAAGACAAGAGTACCTAATACATATGGTGACAATGTCAGATACTTATGGCTTGATAAGTCGGATGTTGTATCAATTAATGGTGGAAAAACTTTTTTTGCATATTTGAAGAAGGACAAGGAATACGAACTTGTTGACAGAGATGGACAGGTAGTAGAGAAGCTAACTGGTCAGAATTTGCAGAAACAACATTATGACAGCGTGGATGTTAATGTTAGACACAGGGCTTTACAGGAACAAAGAAGAGGCAGAAGTGGAAAGAAGCAAGAAGAACATAAGGTTGGGACCCGGAGTCCCAAAGTGGTAAATACAGACAATGTTAAGGGACCTAGGTAGTGTCAAATGGAATATGAAAATTTACAAGACGGGAATTGCACACCATTTAGATGCACTTCGTGCAGGTGTGCAAGTAGGCAATCAATTCTCTTCGAGAATTGGTTACAAAGATCAAGGAGGCAATAGAAATGAAAAGAAAGAATGGAATATTGCTTACCTGCCTAATAATTGGAGAACTTTTTACCATATATGTTTCTTATGTTCTAAATGGTGTATGGAGTAGTGATGAATACATAGTAGAAATACTTAACAGATTTAACATTGCAATAAAGAATCCATTTGGTTCCTACTATAATGCCAATACATTAAGAGCAATAATTTACGGCTCATTAATATACGGAATGGCAGTTTTAATGTATTTAACCAGCAGAAGAAATCTTATGCACGGCAAGGAATATGGTACTGCCAGATTTGCTGACATACGAACTGTTAACAAGTCACTTGCGGATAAAAATGTATGGAAGAACAGAATATTAAGTAACAATGTGAGAATGAGTACTGACACATCAGTTACAGGATTAAACAACAATATGTTGGTAATAGGTGGCTCAGGTGCAGGAAAGACTTTTTTCATTGTAAAGCCTAACATTATGCAAATGGCTCCAGACGGTTCGTTCATTGCAACTGACTGTAAAGGAGAAATTTCAAGAGCAACAGCATATATGCTAAAGGAAAATGGCTATAACGTAAAAGTATTGAACTTAATTGATATGGCAAAGTCAGACTGTTACAACCCATTTCGTTACATTAGAGAAGAAAACGATGTTGTAAAACTTGTAACAAACATAATCAGTAATACAACACCAAAAGAAACTGCTTCCTCAGATCCTTTTTGGGAAAAATCAGAAAGTATGTTTTTACAGGCATTGTTCTATTATGTATGGCTTGAAATGCCACCTAACAGAAAGAATTTTCAGTCAGTACTTGATTTGCTTTCAGAGGCAGAGGTTGATGCAAAGGGAAAGGATTCAAAACTTACAAAAAAGATGAAACAACTGGCAAAAGACAGTCCATTAAAACAAAATCATCCTGCTTATAAGCAGTATATGAAAGTAATAAGAGGTGCTGGTGACACTGTTCGTTCCATTATTATTAGTGCTAATTCAAGACTGGCATTGCTGGAAAATCCACAGATTTTACGAATATTATCCAGAGATGATTTGCATTTAGAAGAATTGGGAATAGGTGTAAATGGCGCTGAACATACAAGAACAGCATTGTTTTGCATCATTCCTGATTCAGACAAATCTTATAACTTCATAGTGGGAATGCTTTACACACAATTGTTTCAGGAGCTTTATTTTCAGGCTGACTTTAAGCATGGTGGCAAGCTACCAATCCAGGTAACACTAATGATGGATGAATTTTCGAATGTTGCCCTTCCGGATGACTTTTGTTCACTGCTATCTACAATGAGAAGTCGAAGAATAAGTTCAATAATAATCATTCAGAATCTTGCACAGATAAAAGCGTTGTTTAAGGATACCTGGGAAACAATCACAGGTAACTGCGACACCCTTGTTTATCTTGGTGGAAATGAAAAATCCACACACCAATACATATCGGAAATGCTTGGAAAAGGCACAATAGACAAAAGGTCAACAGGAGAAACAAGAGGTGTCCACGGCAGTGCATCAAGAAATTATGATGTACTTGGAAGAGAGCTAATGACACCGGATGAAGTAAGAAACATGAGTAACAAAAAATGTCTGATTTTTATTAAGGGATTTAATCCCATAATTGATGACAAGTACATTCCGTTTAGGCATAAGAATTTTTCAAAGACAGAAGATGGTGGGGCAAAGGCATATGTTCACGATCCTAATTTAGAAAATGTAAGTTTAAGACCAATAAGGTTACTTAGCGAAAAGCAGGTCAATGATATTAAGAAGTTTAAGAAGAAAAATGAAGTGGTTCACATTATGGATTTGTCACTGGAAGAAATAATAATGCTTGATGAAACCAAGAAGATTTATTTTGGCAATTCAGAAGCAAATGATAGTGAAGGTGACAGTGGTAATGGAGAAAAGGTAATTTCGAGAACAGAAATGTTAAGCAATATGTCAGATCAGGAATTAATGGATGAAATAACAAATCGAATGTGCATAATGGATTTTTCAAAAGAGCAAATGGAAGAAATAACAAAATCATTGGATGCTCATATGAAGCTTTCAATACTGTTAAGTTATTTGTATCCGACAACACCAGCCGAAGAAATGGCTAAGAGAAGAAATGAACATTTAAAGAATCAAAGTTAGTAATAACGTAAAGTAGGCAATCAATTCCCTTTTAGAATTGGTTAGAAATTATAGCAAAGGAGAAAACGAATGAGAAAGATTATAGAAAAAGTAAATATTAAAAAGAAAAACATAATGGCTGTGATTTCAGGTGCAGCTTTTATGACGGTAGTTCAGGTAAACAGTGTGCTTGCAGCAAGTGATGCAAGCACAGTAACAAAACCGCTTGATAACTTAAAGACACTGGTGCTTGCAATAATCGGTGCAATCGGCGTAATCATTCTTGCAAAGAATGTAATGGAGTTTGCTCAGGCATATCAGGCAGCTGACTCATCAACAATGAACTCGGCACTTAAGGGAATAGTTGCAGGAGTAATGATGGCAGGAATTTCATCAGTACTTGGAATACTTGGATTCTAGAGGGAGGTGCAACATGAACAAGGTGAATGTTTTGGAATGCACCGACCGAATTGCCGCCAAGCGAAGCGAGGGGCGTTACCGAAAGGAGGTGCAGTATGGACATATTTAGCTTAGGAGGTGTCATCCTTGATCTTTTGCAGACAGTTGTTGAGTTTTGGAATGACAAGGTGTCACTGGTCTTTGAACTGTTGGGGCAGTCCCCGGTAAGTTTTAAGGATGGAGGACCCTGGGGAGTGATTGCAAACCTTGAACCAATATTTGTGGCGGTTGGCTCATCCCTTGTGGTTCTGTTCTTTGTCATAGGCTTCTGCTCGGAAAGCATTGACATCAAGGAAGAAGTCAGGTTTGAGACAATTCTTCGAATGTTAATGAGAATCGGAATAGCGGAATGGCTTGTGGCAAATAACGTGACAATAATGAAGGCATTCTTTACATCAGCGGGGAATCTTGTGGGTCTGATGACACAGGGAAAAACAACAAAGCTGAAAATCCCGGATGAGCAGAAGGAAATCATAAAAAATCTTGGATTTGGAGAAAGCCTTTTGATGATGATACTTGCAGTAATCATTGCACTGGTAATAATCTTTTGCGGATTCATGCTCATATACACGGTGTATTTTAGATTTCTAAAGATACTTGTGATTGTACCCTTCGGTGCACTTGCCTTTTCAACAGTAAGCGGAAACCGAATGGTAAGCCACTCGGCAGTAAGCTATGCAAGGTACTTTCTTTCGATAGTTCTGGAGGCAGTTACAATGGCACTTGCAATAATCGTGTGCAACGCATTCCTAAATGCGGGACTTCCAACTTTTGCAAGCAATTACGCAGATTGGACAAAGGCACTGATGTACATGTGTGAGCTTACATTCAGCGTGGCAATGACCGTTGGAGCAGTAAAGGGAGCGCAGGGATTAACAGGCAAGGCACTAGGACTGTAGGAAACATTAAATAAGAATGTACAAAAATGATAAGCAGGAGGAAGAAAATGAACATATCAATAAACAGGGACATAGAAAAGTATCAGGAAACGGTGGTAATGGGACTGACCGCAAGACAGCTTATCTTTTCCATTGCATCAATTGCATGTGGTGGGGCAATTGTTCTTCTGACATACAGACACGTGGGACTTACGGGGAGCGCATACATTGCAATTCCCGTGGTGACACCACTGGCATTAAACGGATTTTATTCATATCAGGGAATGAGCTTCACCCAGATGCTAAAGAAGAAAATGTGGTTTGCATTTAGAAACAGACCACTCACATACATTTCAGAGGAAAGTGAGAAGACCATTGAAAAGATGCAGATGGAAGAGGAGAAAATGCAGCAAAGATTAATTAAGGAAAACAGAAAAATGGAAAAGAAGAAAAAGAAGAGTAACAAACAGAAACATACGGAGGATTTAAGATGAACATATTAAGTGACAGATTTTCTGAAATAAAAAAGGCTTCGGAACCGCTTTACAGGACACCGAAGTCGGTTCAGGAAACAGTGGAAATATTAAAAATATCAGAAGGCGGAATATTTGAGGTGGCAGAGGGAAGATAATCAAAGACATACAGATTCAGTGACGTTAATTATGCAACAAGAACTGAAAATGAGCAGGAAAGTTTCTTTCAGAAATACTGCAGATGCCTTAACTCATTTGACTGCACCTTTAAGATAACGGTAAACAACAAGAACAGGGACATGAAGACATTAAGAAATGAGGTAATGCTTGGATTAAGAAATGATGGATTCGATGAGATGAGAAAAAGTTACAACAGAATCATTGAGGAGAAAATCCTTGAGGGAAGACAGGGCATTGAACAGGAAAGATACATTACGGTAACTGTAAAGCGAAAGAACTTTGAGGAGGCGAAGGCACAGTTTGCAACAATAGAAAACACAATGCTTAAGAGTTTTGCAGAGCTTGGTTCAAGACTTACACCCCTTAGTGGAAATGAAAGGTTAAGGATTCTTCACGATTATTACAGACTTGGCAGGGAGGATGAGTTTAACTTTGACATTAAGAAGGGAAGAATTACCGGAACAGACTTTGCAAATGAAATATGTAACAGCAGCATTAAATATTACCCTAATTGCTTTGAGGATGAGGGAAAGGTTGGAAGGGTACTATTCATTAAGAAATACCCAACATATCTTTCAGACAGGTTTTTCACGGAGCTTACATTTCTTCCAGTGCATTCCATTACAAGCGTTGACGTGGTGCCCGTTCCAAGGGACCTTACAATGAAGATGCTACAAAAGAAATACATTGGAATAGAGTCAGACATCATAAAACAGCAGAGAACCAGAAATCGAAACAATGACTTTTCATCAGACATTTCATATGCAACAAGACAGAAGAAAAGGGACATTGAGGAGATAATGAACAACGTTAGGGAAAATGACGAAAGTCTCTTTTATGTTTCAGTGACAATGATTGTGATGGCAGAAAGCAGGAAGGAACTTAACAGCATATGCAAGACAATAGACTCGATTGCAAAGGGAGCAGGATGTGCAGTTGACACATGCATGTACAAGCAGAGGGAAGCGGTTAACACAACACTGCCAATAGGCGTGAGACAGATTGAGACAATGAGAACAATGCTTACACAGAGTCTTGCGGTTTTAATGCCCTTTAATGTGCAGGAACTTTGCGACAGGGACGGAATTTATTACGGAGTAAATCAGATATCAAGAAACATAATTGTGGGAAACAGAAAGAAGCTGTTAAACGGCAACGGATTCATATTTGGCGTGTCCGGTGCAGGAAAGTCATTCCAGGCAAAGATGGAAATGGGTTCGGTTCTTCTTTCAACGGATGACAATGTAATTGCAGTGGATCCAATGAATGAATATGAGGATGTGACCGAAAAATACAACGGCACATACATAAACATTTCAACAAACACAAGAAACTACATTAACCCAATGGACATGGATGTGTGGAACCTTGATGTCATGGACAGCAAGGGCTGGGTAAGGGACAAGTGTCAGTTCATGCTAAGCATATGCGAGCAGATAATGAAGGAGATAACACCACAGCAAAGGTCAATCATTTCAAGATGTGTAAAGGATTTGTACATGGACATTGCAAGAAGCA
>ERZ857955.579-NODE-579-length-40562-cov-5.189227_pt1 | contig 40562 bp, 41 predicted proteins | sample MGYA00519956_ERZ857955 | MGnify/ENA primary metagenome ERZ857955 (study PRJEB31778, sample SAMEA3449378) | human gut metagenome | biome: human gut; feature: human-associated habitat; material: faeces | place: United Kingdom | collected 2010/2012 ...
GGCCTGCCTCGCGGCGGAGCGGGTCGTCGAGGGCGGGCGGGCGCCCGGCGACGCGACCGTCGACGTGCCGTCCGGGCGCACCGCAGCCGACTCCGGGAAGCGCATCGCCGCCGACCTGTCGCCCTGCGGCGGGTTCCTGAAGGGGGCGGTCGGCGATGACCGCTAACGGGGGCCTCGCCCGCAGGGTCGTCGAGGCGGGCAGGACGCGCTCGCTCACGACGGCGGTGCTTGAGGAGTGGTCGGAGCTCGGCACGCCGAGCCGGGTGGAGTACCTGGCCGGCCACCTCGAGGCGGAGCGGGCCAGCGGGGAGGCCTCCAAGCGCGCCACGCTGCTGCGACGCTGCGCGCTGCCCGCGCCGAAGACGGCGACGGGCACGACTGGTCGGCGGTCTCGTGGCACGAGGGGCTCGGGCGCGAGGACCTGACATCGCTCGGGTTCCTCGAGCGCCGCGAGGACCTCGTGCCGATGGGGAACGCCGGCACCGGCAAGACGCACATGGCCTCGGCGCCGTGCATGATGGCGTGCGAGCGGAGGATGGAGGCCCGATTCTTCACCGCGTCGTCGCTCGTCATGCGCCTCAGGCGCGCCCGCGACGAGCGGCGCCCCGACCGGAAGGCCGCGCTCATCGGCCGCGCGAGGCTGCTCGTCATCGACGAACTCGGCTTCCGCCGCTGGACCCCGACGGCGCGCGGCCGCTCTTCCAGGTGTTCGCCGACCCCTACGAGCGGCAGTCGGTGGCCATCACCACGAACCTGGAGATCAGCCGGTGGGGCGCGGTGTTCGGCGACGACCAGATGGCGGCGGCCGTGATCGACCGGATCGTCCACCACGGGAGGCTCGTCCAGTTCCGCGGCGAGTCCTACCGTGTGCGGAACGCGCTCACGCAGGAGGGGCAAGTGCGCAAGAACGCTGCGCACCCCGGGCGTGCAAACTGCTCAAAAATAGATGACCATTCAACTCAAAAGCTGTTGACCAAACACATGTGGGGTGAGCACGGAAAGACGATGGTCAAGATGCACCCTGCCGAGACCTTCATCGTGCGCACTGTAAGGAGCTTTTCGAGAAGCCGCAAGGCTCGTCGATGTCTGGTGCCGTCAAGATTCTTGCACGCTTTCCGAGAGCCCCATATGTCCGCCATCCGGTACGGCTACTCATCAAGCAGCGTCACGCCCAGGTAGCGCCTCGAGCCAAACTCGCTCTTCGCGATGTACTTGAACCTCGCAATGACGAGCACCGGTGCCGACCTCCCGTCCGGGAAGGTGCCCACCACGCGCGTCCGCCTGCGAATCTCGCGGTTCGGCCGCTCGATGGCGTTGCAGGAGCAGGTGCGGTGCGGTATAGACGAGAGCGAACCCGACGATGCGGCCAAGCTCGACGCGATACGCGACGGGCTGCGGCGCGGGGCGTCGCCCGAGCAGATCGCGGCAACGAGGCCCAGTCTTGGGCTCTCCGCGGCTGCGCGGAGAGCGAGTAATCATGCAGGAGGGCTGATGATCGTCGAGTCCGCGATGCAACTCGCCGACGACGAACGGAGGGCAGCATGATGCTATGATTCGGGCAATAGGCTGTCCCCGGAAGACAGGTTACACCGACTTTTCCGACACTACCCTTCTTCCATCGCCCTAACTGCAGAAACACTTAATATATTCAAAGCACTTCACTGAGGTTAGCTCGGCCAAGGCTAAAGTTCAGAAGCGTATCTTTCATCAAACTGCTTCAAAGCTTTAAGGAGGTCCAGAATCTCCTTGCGCGTTTCAAACGGATTAATTTCTTTTTTAATTCCAAACGTTGCACCTTCATGTGCACACTCTCCACGATTTGCGCCAAAAGCATCGAGCATCGGCCCGAGGCCGGTATCAAAACCATCGCCGATAGAACCAAAAGGCCTAAATAGCTTCTCAATGTTCCTAGTCTTTATCCCATGGTTGCTGTGAACAACCTCACGCTTGTGGAGACTCTCGAGCGCTTTTGCCGCATCAATCATCTTCGAATGAGATAGCTTTTTATCTTGAGATAATCTACCCGCTTCATATAGAAATATAGCTTCAGGTAAGCCGAAGCTTCCGTCCTCGATAGAACTCACTCTACTTTTGGCGAGGTCAACTGACAGCTTTTCAAAATAACTTTCGAATTCAGCATGCACCAAAACGACACAGGCCCTCGCGTCATCACGGGCTCTAGAACCATAATCCCCGATCCCGTCAGGCGCAACAGGAAGGTAAGCGTCAATCAGTTCTTGAACCCTCTGAGACACCTTTAGAAACAATTCGCTGTTCAATTTAGTCGCCATCATTCAGAGACAATCGAGGAACTTGCACCTCGGGCCCAAGGATACCGGTCAAACAATCCGCCCACAATCCAATACGCCTCTCAAGAGACGCCCGTGTTTTAGTGGAAAGTGAACAGCTGTTTATAAAATCCTGATTACGTAAGAGCATGGACAGAGAGGCAGAAACCTGTTCCCTATGACGATTCAACGACTCGCGGACCCAGACATCCTTGCACGGGAAACACAGAGCGTCAAACACCGCTCGGTTAAACCTGGTATTTTTCCCTGGTTGAATTAAGGAGAAGGTCGGAGAATCTTTATCAATTAGCCTATAGACCTCCCGATAAAGGTCAATGGTGCGCACCATATCATTTGCGAACGATTCGTACTGGCTCGGGTCAAAACAGCTGTTGAGGCGCCTTGTTGTATTGTCCAAAAACTCTCTTAAATTACCCTGAAACAGCTCGGGCATTCGAGTCACGCCGCAGTATCGCGTGAATAACTCAATGTCTCGCATCCTAAAATCAGGACCATCAGCTGAACTGTTCAAGAGCATTGCAAGCGTAAAGTCTTTCTCCGTAAAATCAGCAGCGTAGTTCGTAAAGGGGCCGGACAGAAGCGCGCTGCGCAACTCCTGGGTATTCAGCGGCACACTCCCCGTATTAAGACGATGGAAAATAGCATAGAGCACGGCCTCCGATTTCCACTGAGACAGCCTCACGGCACGTATAGTGGAATTATCTAAAGCGTCCTTAACGTCATCATCAAGGTCTGCATACTTTTTTCCGTTAAGCTCGGGGATTAATCCATCTTTGCGAACAGCAAAATCTCCTGCATAGTAACCTTTCAGGGATAGCAAGCGCTGTTTGCCGTCAAGAACAAGGTACTCACCACGTGAATCAGGTTTTTTCGCAAGTACAATTTGTGGAACCGGAATATTCATAACTAAGGATTCGATGAAGGCGCTTTTCTTAGACGTATCCCAGACTCCACGCCTCTGAAAAGCAGGGCATAGATCAATATTGCCCTTTACGATTTGAGAGTGAAGAGTTTCCACAGTCCAATCAGAAGACGAAAGAGACAGCTCTTCAAAATCTGCAGGAGCCGCCTGAAAGTCCTGTTCGTTTTCCACATTACTGACATCCGACTCATTGAAATCTCTCGTCAAGAACAATGCGTTTTCGCTTCCACTCATCTAGGCCCTCCTCAAGTGCTGCCGAAAAGACATCCCACATTCATAATTGTACATATGATTTCTATTAATAAACCACAGTTCCATAGGATACCAGATGTCACGAGCGGGTCGGAGCATCGACCCGCCCAGCAACCGGCATTAAGTAGGAGTTAGCCACTACCGCGATAAATCGGTAATCACTTCATGACGAACATCCGCCCCAATTTCGCCAAAAGGATGCCTCTCTGGTTTTGCCAACCATGGACTTCTCCTCTATCCCGCAAAGCCAATCAGTCGCCGAACACCCTCAATCTCATCGGAATCGATGAGATAACGCAAGATGCCTCATCCCGTACGATCTTATATTAGTTTCGTCGACGCCTTCAGTGCCTTGTTGCACCTCGCCTCTAACACCCTGCACTCTTCATGGTGTCTCCCAAACTCGGTTCAAACACTGATAAGAGAGTTGTCAATGAATGTCTATGTTTTAATAGCTTTGAGCAGAATGGTCGTCTAGATTTGGGCGGCTTACCAACCGGTCCCGCTAACCGTTTTGAGCGTTTGACTCTTCTGCGCGAAGGCGTTGTGCGCATGTCAGGATTCCCTCGAAACTGCTCGAATCTTTCGCGATGGGCGATCCGATCGCTCACCGCCGCGGTCACCTGGCCTTCGCTGAGCACTGCGCCCGTCGGTTGATCGCAAGATTCAAGTTCATAGCCGCCGACTGCCGCTCGCAAACCAGCATGCACAGCGCGGATCCCATATACGTCTTGGCAATATCAACATCACCCATCAAGTCGACACCCTCACAGTGCTCTAGGAATCCCAGGAAAGTCTAAAACTGAATCAACCCCGCTTCCGCTACTACATAGGTCCAGTCGAACTCAGGAGGGCAAACCTAGCCCCCTTAACGATTGACCAAGAACAGCGTCACCGTTTCCCGCACGCTCAGCTCGGCGAATTGACCTTTTCCTCAAGGTCACCCATGCACCGCACAATCTCCTGAAACGTAGGATACTCCTCAAAGAACATGGGGGCCATCGACCGATAGTCAGCCTCCAGTTCCTCGATTCGAAACTCCGACGGAACCAGCCTGAGGAATCCCGGTCGCGCCTCACTCAGACGTGCCCAGGGCGTGTGGTAGAACTTCTCCTTGAAATCCACCACGCGGGCGAGGAGCGCGGTATCGTCGAGAGCCTGCTCGAGAACGGGGGGAGTTTCCAAGCCGATACAGGTCGTAGCGGTGCCGTGAGCAACGCCTTGGTATGCGCTTCCCCTCTGGACGCACGGCCTCTTGCTGAACGATCGTCTTTTTCTCCCAGAACGCCCGCTGGGGGCTTACCGTCCGGACCGTCGTTGAAAAGGCCTCGGAACCATCCGGCATCACACTCCCTGAATAGGGCACAATCGTCGCCTCCTCGGAGGGAGACCGGGCAGCCAAGGGACCAATCTCGAGCTTAATTGAGTCGAGCGTTGCCGGAGATTCGTATGTCCAAGGATAGTCGAACCAGACTGTCTCCGACTCATCGCCCGCATGCACCGAACCTCACTGCCGAGAGATTCCCCAAGACTGTCCTCGAGCATCGGGGCAAACTCACCCCTTAGGTATTCTGCGGTCCTTCGGGCATCATCGACCTTGAAACATTCCTGAGCCGAGTTGTTCCTTGCCCCCCCATGGTTCGTCGAGCCCGTATCCCGAAATCCTCCAGTCAAGTATAAGGTTCACGTCATCTGAGAAGCGCTGGATAAGATGGAACGCCTTGGACGGGCTCGTGCCCCCTTTGAAGGTGAGCGGATCCAAGAGCGGGCAGCGGTGAAACAGGTGCTCGAGGGTGTAGCACACCCAGAAGTCCTTCTCCATAACCGCCGACGTCGTGCCGAGGCGCACCGCAGCCGCCTCGAAAACGAGTCTGCGCTTCGCCGCGTCTGCGCGCGCGATTCTATCCATCATGTCGCTCCCTCCAAATTCTCTTGGCACCCTCGGCGGTCCACGAGGTGAGCCCCTTCGACTCCTCCAGCAAGGTATCCGCATCCTCGTCGGCGAGATTCCGCGCGAGGGCGGACACGGCCTCATAGCTCGCTCCATTCCTCCCGCGCGTCTTGAACGCCTGGACGACAATGCGGGTGACAGGGGGGGCGGTCGAAGAGGTCGCAATTCGCTCGATGCCTCAACTCGATTGTATACGGCCCATAGGAATAGGTCTTGTAGGGTCCGCTGCTCACGTAGATATGGCGCGCCGGCACCTGGGTATCGAGCCCCGGCGCATTGAGTGCCGCGTCGCCTGCCGGCGTGACGACCCGCTTATTTGCGCGCGGCACCGCGCGAACAACCTCGTCGACACTCGCGGAGACCTCGGTGCCGAGCAGCTCGCTTTTATCCGGCGCGCAATACACGCCTCTGATGGCTCGCGCCAGCTCGCCGCGGGCGTACATCCTTCCGAGGATGTTGCCCGCGTTCCTAGCGCTTGCGATGTCGGCGAAGTCTGCGGCGGTGAAGGCCCTCCCTGGGCCCTCCGCGACTATTCTCTCTGCGACTTTTCCCGCTTCCGTCGACAATCCGCCCTCGCCGCGCTGATGAGAATAGTGCATATCTCTTTTATCAGATTAACCCATTCATCCGGTCCCACTTGTCACCTACAAGGTATTCCAACAATCCCTCAATGAATCGAGTCCGAAAGTGCCATGTCATCGAAGGGTTCTAGACCGCAGGCACCATTGGCCGGCACCAACAACGTGACGAGGGCAGCCCTGAGAATAGTCACTTACAGCGGCGGATGAGCACGAGAAGACATCGCCGGCCCATGCAGAAACCGTGCCCCCGTCTCCTCCATGCTAGAATCGAATATAGTCCTGCCCTTCAACCGAGGAGCGTCGCTCGTGGCAGAAACCGCTACCGCCTCCGCTGACATTCAGCCGTTTGCAAAAACCGAGCTCGATAAGAACCGCTTCATCCTTAAGCAGCTCGTCACTAAGGACTTCAAGCGCAAGTACCGCCGCAGTGTCCTCGGTATCGCGTGGTCGGTCCTCAACCCCCTCATGATGATGATCGTCATGAGCGTGGTGTTCTCGTTCGTCTTCCGCGCCGACATCGAAAACTACCCGCTCTACCTCATCCTGGGCAACATCACGTTCTCCTTCATGTCTGAGTCCACCAGCCAGGCCCTCATGTCGTTCATCGACGCCGCCCCGCTACTCAAGAAGGTCCGCGTCTCGCGCCTCGTCTTCCCAGTTCAGAAGGTTCTGTTCGCACTCGTGAACTTCACCTTCTCTCTGGTCGCCGTCGCGCTCGTCATGTTGTGGTTCCGCGTCGTGCCCACCTGGCACATCATCTGGCTGCCCGTCTGCCTGTTTCTGCTCGTGCTCTTCTGTTCCGGCATCGGCCTGATCGTGGGTTCCCTCGCCGTCTTCTTCCGCGACGTCGTTCACCTGTGGAGCGTCATCCTCACCGCTTGGACGTACCTCACGCCTATCTTCTGGGTTCCCACGCAGCTCGCAGCAAACGGCGCCCCCACCTGGGTCATGTCCATCGTCGAACTCAATCCCATGTACGGTTTTGTCACTTTCATGCGCGACATCTTCCTGTGGAACCAAAACCCCTCGATGCAGACACTTGGCCTGTGCGTCTTTTGGGCGGTCATCATGCTCGGCATCGGCATCCTCGTGTTCCGCAAGACCCAGCATAAGTTCATCCTGTACATCTAAACCGCGCGCCGCATAAGGAGCAACTCGCCCGCCGACCCGATCAGGTTGTCCACGAGCAGAATCGCGCCCACAGCGCACCGCCTCCCGCGACTTGCACTCCCGTCCGAACTACCGAAGGATCTCCTCCATGGGTAAGCCCGCATCTTCTGAATACGCCATCGAAGTCAACGACGTCACCATGATCTTCAACATGGCGTCCGAGCAACTCAATAACCTCAAGGAGTACTTCATCAAGCTGATGAAGCACGAGCTGTTCTTCACCGAGTTCCGCGCACTCAAGAACATCTCCTTCAAGGTGAAACCCGGCGAGGTCGTCGGCTTGGTTGGCACCAACGGTTCGGGCAAGTCCACCATGCTCAAGATCATCGCCGGCGTACTCGAAGCCAGCGAAGGCGAGTGCATCGTGCGAGGCAACATCGCGCCCCTGATCGAGCTTGGCGCGGGTTTTGACCTCGAGCTCACCGCGCGCGAGAACATCTACCTCAACGGCGCTCTCCTCGGCTACACCGAGGAGTTCATCGACGCTCACTTCCAGGAGATCGTCGCCTTCGCCGAGCTGCCCGATTTCGTAGACATGCCCATGAAGAACTTCTCCTCCGGCATGGTCGCGCGCATCGCGTTCGCCATCGCCACCATCACCGAGCCCGACATCCTTATCGTTGACGAGACGCTCTCCGTTGGCGACGTGTTCTTCCAGGAGAAATGCGAGAAGCGCATTCAGCACTTCATCGACGATGGCCACGTCACCGTCCTGTTCGTGAGCCACGCCATGGACCAGGTCGAGCGCATCTGCCAGCGCGCGGTTTGGATCGAGAAGGGCGACCTGCGCATGGACGGCCCCGTCGGCGAAGTCTGCAAGGCATATCGCGCGCAGTTCGCGTAGGCAGGCGAACTAGCTGTTGTGTGTCGACAGGTTGCTTGCACCGACGATGCGCGACATGGGCGGCAGGCCCCCGCACGTGCTGTGCGGACGCTCACATTTTTAGCGCTCAATGAAGGCCGGGAGGGCGTCCGCCCTCCCGGCCTCGCTCTCCCTAGCCCTTCCGTACTGCCACTCCTGCGCGATGATACGGTTCATCCGCCCCACCTTACCGTTCTGCCACGGGCTGTAGGACCTCGTGTAGACGTGCCGGGCCCGCGAGGACGGATTCCCCGCGGGCCCTCCGGCCGCCGCCGTCCGGGATCCTCGCGACCTTCTTGGCGTCCACGTGGACCAACTCCCCGGGCCTCTCGCGCTCGTAGCGTACGGGGAGGGTGACAAGGCCGCGCCTCCGGACCTCGCCGGCGACCCGGTCGGTGTCGGCGATCCTGGGCATCCCGCGCCTCGCCACAATTCTCGCCCAGCCCCTACCAGGACCTGCTGCGGCGCAGGCACTTGCTTGCCGTCTGTTGGCTTACGCCCATTTGGAGGGCGGCATCGGCGACCGGAACGCCTGATTCTATCCGGGAGGCCAGGACCTCCCTCCCCCTCGTGGTGAGCCTTGCGTTAGGATGCTGCTCCATTGGAAGACTCCTCTGCTGTTCGTCTAGACAACTCGCAACATGCGAGAGCCCTCCCTATTTGTCGCCATCAAGATGCAAACAACGTCTTGGCGCTTAACAGCTAGCTATCATCGATCCGATCCTCGCCCCGAATCAAGACCTTCTACCTTTTCCGACGCCTCCTCCCAATTTCCAACTTCTAGACGCAAAAGAAGCGACGTGAGATCATCGTAGAAACGTTGCGCTTCAGTCCGAGTATATGGGCAATGATCGAGAATCGTCCGCAGGAACAAATCCGGGACATAGATAACCAGGCACATAAAGACACCGAATGCCATCATGCATATGATTACTGCCCCCAAGTCATCAAGGCCTGCGACCGAGTTAACCAGAAAAGAGCCGAGTGGCGAAATGACAGAGGCAATAATCACGGGCAAATAGCGAGTAACCCAGTCCTTTCCCGATGTTCGATTAAGGACACACAAGGTTTCGGAATGGAGCAACTTAATCACTCGCACGTCACCATAACCGTACCGTCCAAGAAAAGACCTCATGTCATGTGCAACTTGATCCCTGCAGAGCATATTATCAGCAGGCAAGGCATCGCTGCACAGTCTTGCAAAGCCAAATAAAACGAGATATACAAGCAAAGCGCAAGCAGGAGCTCGTATGACGTGATAGAAAACTACGCCCTGGACGTCAACGCAGAACAAGAGATAAACCACAAGTATCCAAATACCGAAGAGGGCAGACAGGATCGGGCTGCTCGAAATTGGAAATATCTCTTTGAATATTTCAAACATACGCACGGGCGTTTTCCGATGTTTGCTCACCCCCGATTTCAGCTCCCTGTTCCATAGCCGAGCCAGATCCTTGATTTCCATACACATTCCTTTCTATAAGGTCACAGGTGGCATCGCCATACAATGCCACCGTCCCCATACAAGCTTGACCTGTGAAATCGACTGTCGCGTCTCTCGGCCAAACGCGTCAGACATAAATGCTCGACTCAGGCAACTTCGTCACAATCGCACCGGACGAGCGCGGCAGGAGATGCGCTTCGCCCGGCATCCACTTGGAATATGCGAGATGGCTGCCATTAGGTACTCAGAGACATGCACGCGCGTAGTGCTCAGACGCTCAAATCCCGATGGCCTTTCGGTCAAAAGCTATTGGCTAAACACAATCTGCTGGACTTATCTCCTATACGGTCAGCACTCAATGCCAGTCAGTACCTATCAAGCAACTCCTCCGCATTTTCCAGCACGTACTCCCTCAAAAATGGAACAGAGAACTCGACATAGCCGCGGACGGGGCTTTGGATCACCTCGCGCTGTATGAGCGAACGCCGGAATGAGCTCGTGGCCTTTGGCTCCCTTCCCATTCTCTTCGCGACATCGGCGGTCGAAGCACGCTCGCCCTCTTGGGCCATCGCGACGAGATACTCCATGGCACCCTTGGTGACCCTAGAGATCGCGGGCTCATGCACCACTTCGTGAAACCTCGTCATGGCATTTTCTATGCCCAGGCGCACGTCCTCATCGGATACCTCCATCGACCTCGCGCGATGCAGGTCCGCAAAACGCCAGACGTAATACCCAATCAGCTGAATCAGATACGCATAACCCGCTGTCGCCCGCGCCATCATCTCGAGCTGCTCGTCCCTGAGGATCAACCCCGAGACGGCGAACCCGTCCCTGAACGAAAGCCTCACTTCGATAAGGCTGATGAAATCGAGCTCCTCGCTTTGGGCGCGCCGTAAAAACGTCAGTGCCTTGCCGTTGATCAGGTCCATGACCCCCATCGGGAGCCCCGCGAACACCAACGAGATGTCCTTCTTCTCCCTGATGAGGTGCTGCACCGAACCGGCGATGAGCTGCATGGCCTCGATCGGGGCGTCTTGAACCTCGTCAATTGTGATGACAAGCCCTTTGCTTTTGCCGCAGCAGCGCTTCATCAGCGCGCGCAAATTCGGATGCTTGACTTTCATGACCGCTTCTCCGGACGCGATCGCAGCGTTACCGGCTACGGAGAGCGAGTCGACCGACGAATCGGGGCTCAATTCGTATATCAAATCATCCAACATGTTGATGCCCGCAGTGATATTGACCACATTCCAGCCGATATCTTGAGCACGCGAACCCAGATCGGTAAGCAGGACGGTCTTCCCCGATCCTCTCGGCCCCGTCACCCTCATCAAGCGGGCAGGAGCGCCCACGCCGCCTTCAAGCGCCCCAACAAAATCCAAGACAACCTGATCTCGGCCGATGATGCGCGGGGGCTCGGCCCCAGCGCTGGGCTTAAACGGATTGAAGTACTTCTTTAAACGTGCCATTAGACATCACCCATCCAGCCGTTCTCCTCTAATCGATTATATCGCTCAAATCGACGAAATCGACCGAATCGCTCTAATCGTCAAGAGTCATAGTTTCATAAAGCTCTCCCCTTCCAATTGCAAGTCCGCCAATCATCGCACCACTGCCTTTCGCAATCGCCACCATCACCGAGCCCGACATCCTCATCGTGGACGAGACGCTCTCCGTCGGCGACGTGTTCTTCCAGGAGAAATGCGAGAAGCGCATTCAGCACTTCATCGACGATGGCCACGTCACCGTCCTGTTCGTGAGCCACGCCATGGACCAGGTCGAGCGCATCTGCCAGCGCGCGGTTTGGATCGAGAAGGGCGACCTGCGCATGGACGGCCCCGTCGACGAGGTTTGCAAAGCCCATCGCGCCCAGTTCGCGTAGTCAGGCGAGCTAGCCCTTCAGCACCTCCAGGCGCCTATGCGCGCCTTCGAGTATCTTACCGGCAATCGCCTTAGCCTCGGGGAACCCCTCGCTGGCCAAATCAGCTGCTGCCCGTTCAATGCAGGCAGGGAGCTCCTCGATGGACGCGTCAATCGCGCCCTTCGCAACCACCTTGGGAATCCCCGCCCGCTCGAATGCATCAAAGATCATGTCTTTGGTCACTTCATCGATTCGACGCGACCCACCAAAGGAGACGCCCATTTCAAGCGGAAGGCTCTCGTAAATCGTCGTATCGAGCACATCGTAGAGCGGCGCCAGCCTGATGGAGCCCCAGTCTTCGTCGTAAATAAACGACCAGTTCTTGAGGTGATTGTCGGCATTTCCAACCACATAATGGAATAGCTGCATGTACGTCAGCGACAACTTGTCATCAAACGGATTTGCAGACGTCTCGGAAATGAGAGCGGATAACCGATTGAGGTATGCCGCCCCACTGGGCTCATACTTAAAATCAGAGCCCAAAAGACCCGATGCCTGGCAAGCATCGACTTGATGCAATCTCGTTGGAACAGCCAGTCCGTCTACGCATTTCGCGGTAGGGGAAATCACCCGGTCGTATCTCTTAATGGCCAGAATCGGATCCGCATCGCCCGCTTGAATGAGGAAGCAGTCCGGAACTTCGATTGCGAAATATTTAGCTGCCCTCAAGCAGATTGCCTCATTGACAGTCTCATTCGGATAGGTGCGGCCGCACGCTTTTAGGATATGCGTGCTCGGAGCCGACCCGCGTGGCAAATACCACTCTGAGTCAGACCTGCTCGCATCGCGATACAAACCGATTTTCGACTGAGCCCCCGCCAGGGAAATGCGGCTCCGGAGAGAATAATCGACCGCGGTCTCCCCCGGCGCTGCCGCGAGTTTTGAAAGGTCTTCATTATTCAACGGCTCATACGCTCTCTCTAGAGCTCCCAGATCATCTTCTGAAGAAAAGATCAAGGCTCCAATGGGCTCGTTACGCACCGCCTCCAACACCGTCAGAAAATCGTTTCTTCCTGCGCGAGTCGAATGCTCAAACGCCTCGCGCATCGGGCCTTCCGGAATCAACCCATCGAAAAACGCCCTCGTGCCCTGAATTGAATATGGCGTTCTCGTAAGTGGGAGACTCCGTGAAATAGCTGTAGCGGCAGGATCGCTCAGGTACCCCGGGTCGTATGAGAACCTAGGGCCTCCTTTCTTCGCATCTACGATGCGCCCTACCATCTCGTATGAACCAAGATATTCCCGGAATACGTTGAGGCTACGCACTGTGATCCCCTGCCTTCACACGAACCTCGACACCAAGAAATTCTGCGTAGTCGAGCACAACCCCCAACTGCACGGTCCGCTTTCCTCGTTCAATTTCGCCAATCACGCGCGCAGAGTGCCCGCAGTACTCGGCGGCAGTCTGCTGGGTGAACCCAAGCTCCTTCCTGCGGCGCCTTAGAGCATCACCCAATAAATCAACAGTAGACGCCCTCTCCTCATATAGGGGACGCTCGTTGTTCCCCAGACGAATACCAACGCCAAGCGGAATTGCCGATCTCTTCCTAACAGCCATTGCGCATTCAACCGTCCTTTTGGGACTATATCTTACCGTTCGGTATGATATTTTATCACTTGTCCATATCTTCCCGAACGGTAAGATATTCAAAATGGAGAGAATATCTTACCGTTCGGGAAGACTGGGCATGATTTTAAGTTTGCAAACTTTCGGCGTTCGGATCTGAAACCCTACAACTCGATATTCACCTTAATCTCCGGCACGTGTGCAAGCTCGGCGAGGGTCACGCCGTCGACATAGGCATCGATCGTCTCCTCAAGGCCCGTCCAAAACTTCACGGTGGAGCATAGGTCGCTACGGCCACAAGCACCGTCAAGACCCTCACATGCAACTGTCGAGCGCTCGCCCTCCGCCGCGCGCAGGATATCCCCAGCGCGAACCTCGGCTGCAGGCTTGGCCAGCACGTAACCGCCGCCCTTGCCGCGCACGCTCCTCAGCAGCCCTGCGTTCATGAGCGGGCGCACGAGCTGCTCCAGGTATTTAAGTGAAATACCCTCGCGCTCTGCAACCTCGCGCAAGGAGACCTTGGTCTGCGGACGAGGCGCGAGGGCCTCACACGAAACGGCATCCGCACTGATGCTCTCCCCCACCGGATCCCCGCCGATGGCAGCAATGTAAATCATCAATTTGAGCGCATAGCGGCCCTTCGAGGAAATGAGCATGGACGAACCCCCTTGCGGTAAACGATGTGGAGCAACACGAGCACCGACGAAACATCGGCATATTCTCCCAGAAATCGGATATCATCGTATCGTTAATCCGAGTGAACTTCTAGAGTTTAGCGCGGATCGCACATTGGCCGCGTGCCCTGACGCACGCGCCGCAGCCGCGCCCGCGCGTCTCGAAAGGATTTGATATGAGCGCAACACCCCTGCTCAACATCGCCGGCCTCACCGCCTCCGTGGACGAAAAGACCATCCTCCAGGGCATCGACCTCGCCGTCGGCGCGGGCGAGACCCACGTCCTCATGGGACCCAACGGCGCCGGTAAGTCCACCATGGGCCACGTCATCATGGGCGACCCGGTCTACACCGTTACGCAAGGCACCATCACCTTCGACGGCCAGGACATCACCGACCTCTCCCCCGACAAGCGCTCTCGCGCCGGCCTCTTCCTCTCCTTCCAGGCCCCCGTCGAGATCCCCGGCGTGCCGCTCTCGAGCTTCCTGCGCGCGCAAATCGCCGGCCGCCCCGGCCTCGAGATGAAGGGCAAGGAGTTCCGCCGCCGCGTGAAGGAGCTCGCCGCTGAGCTCGACATGGACACCGCCTACCTCAATCGCGAACTGGGCGTGGGCTTCTCCGGTGGCGAGAAGAAGAAGGTCGAGATGCTGCAGCTGCTGCTGCTCCAGCCCAAACTCGCCATCCTGGACGAGACCGACTCCGGCCTGGACGTCGACGCCCTCGGCGTGGTCTCCCGCGGCATGGACGCCTACCGCAAAAGCACCGACGGCTCGCTCGTCATCATCACCCACAACACGCGCATCCTCGAGCACCTCGAGGTCGACCGCGTCCATGTGATGGTCAACGGCCGCATCGTCCGCGAGGACGACGCCTCCCTCATCCCCTGGATCGACGCAAACGGCTTCGATTCCTTTGAGCGCGAGGCCGCCGCGCAGCTCGCCGCCGAGCAGGCCGCCCAGCCCGCATCCGCCGTCGACCCCGTGCGCGCCGCCTCGATGAACCTCGGCGCCGACATGGTGCAGTCCCTGCGCGCCACGCTCGACGCGAATGGCGCCACCTGCGGTTCCTCCGACAAGCAGTAGGGGGCACACGATGGCAAAGAACCGCACCGAGGTCGCGGACATCGACCGCAGCCTCTACGACTTCCGCTATGGCGAGGAGGGCTTCGAGCGCCTAGACGCCGGCCTCACACCCGATATCGTGCGCGAGATCTCCGAGCGCAAGAACGATCCCGCCTGGATGCTCGAGCGTCGTCTCAAGTCGCTCGAGATCTACCACAATACGCCCAACCCCACCTGGGGCCCGGGCATCGAGGGCCTGGACATGGATCACATCGTGACCTACGTCAAGCCCAACACCGACCAGAAGAACGACTGGGAGTCCGTCCCTGACGATATTAAGGACACCTTCGAGCGCCTCGGCATCCCCGAGGCAGAGCGCAGCTACCTCGCGGGCGTCGGCGCACAGTACGACTCCGAGCTCGTCTACCACAACATGCAGGACACCGCCGCCAAGATGGGCATCGTCTATTCCGGTATCGAGGAGGCCCTGCAGGTCCCCGAATGGGAGGCCATCATCCGCGAGAAGTTCATGACGCTCATCCCACCCACCGACCACAAGTTCGCCGCCCTGCACGGCGCGGTGTGGTCCGGCGGCTCCTTCGTCTACGTGCCGAAGGGCGTCAAGCTCGACTTCCCGCTGCAGAGCTACTTCCGCCTCAACGCGAAGGGCGCCGGCCAGTTCGAGCACACCCTCATCGTGGTCGAGGACGACGCGGACCTGCACTTCATCGAGGGCTGCTCCGCGCCCAAGTACAACGTGGCCAACCTGCATGCGGGCGCTGTCGAGCTCTTCGTGGGCAAGCGCGCGCACCTGCGGTACTCGACCATCGAGAACTGGTCGAAGAACATGTACAACTTGAACACCAAGCGCGCCCGCTGCGAGGAGGAGGGCGAGATCGAGTGGATCTCGGGCTCCTTCGGCAGCCACGTGGGCTACCTCTACCCTATGAGCGTCCTCGCGGGCCGCAAGAGCCGCTCGAGCTTCACCGGCATCACGTTCGCCGGCACCGGCCAGAACCTCGATACCGGCTGCAAGGTCGTGCTCGGCGCGCCCGACACCACCGCCACGGTCGAGACCAAGTCCATCTCCAAGGGCGGCGGCATCTCCACCTTCCGCAGCTCCATCGTGGCCACCCCGGCCGCCGAGGGATCCGCGGCGAGCGTCTCGTGCCAGTCACTCATGCTCGACGACATCAGCCGTTCGGACACCATCCCCGCGATGGACATCCGCGCCAAGAACGTCGACATCGGGCATGAGGCGACCATCGGCCGCATCGGCGACGATAAGATCTTCTATCTCATGAGCCGAGGCATCTCCGAGGATGAGGCCCGCACCATGATCGTGAACGGCTTTGCGAATCCCGTTTCCAAGGAGCTCCCGCTCGAATACGCCGTCGAGATGAACAACCTGATCAAGCTTGAGATGGAAGGGGCGATCGGATAATGAAGATGCCAGGTATGACCATCCGCCATGCGTCCGCCATGCCCGCCCCCACCTGGAGCTGGCTCAAGATGAACGACGTCACGATTCAGGTCCCCGACGACCTCGAGCGCAACTGCCAGGTCGAAATCGAGGCGGGAGACACACTCGACAACACCACCAGCTTCGAAGGCTCCGTCGCCGCGCTCCAAGAGCGTATCGACAGCACACGCACGGACAAGCCGGCCGATGAGCGCGCCATGATCACCGCCGCCACTAGCGCCGACCGTGGAGCCGAGGAGCTCGACATCCCCGCACTCTCAACCTATGAGCATCGCGCCGCGCTCTCCGAAATCGCTTGCGACATCGCAAACGATTTTGAAACCGGCGTGGGCGCCGACATGCGCGCCTACCTCAACTTCCTTGCGGGCGGCACCGCCGTGCTCGCCACCGAGGAGGGTGAGGAAGCCGAGGCCACGATCCGCGTCACTACGCACGAGGGCGAGGCTTCGGGCGCCAGCATCGACATCGTCGCGGCGCCCAACTCCACCTTCTCCATCGCGCTCTCCCTCGACAGCGACGCCGATGCCCCCGCCTTCATGGGCTCCACCATGCGTGTGTTCGCCGGCGCCGGCGCACGCGTCGACATCACGGTGTACCTCACCGCGAGCGATACCGTCACCTGCGTTGAGGACTCCGGATTCGTTCTGGACGAGGGCGCCCGCGTGAATGTGCGCCATGTGGTCCTGGGCGGCGGCTTCACCGCCACCGGCCTCGCGGCCGACCTGCGCGGCGACCGCTCCCGCATCGACGTCGACACGAGCTATCTCGCTTCGGGCACCCAGCAGCGCGACTTCAACTACATCATCCGCCATCGCGGGCGCAAGACCGTCTCCAACATGGATGCCAACGGCGTACTCACGGGCACGTCCAAGAAGTGCCTGCGCGGCACCATCGACCTCATCCACGGGGCAAAGGGCGCCGAGGGCAACGAGCGCGAGACAGTGCATTTGGCGAGCAAGGGCGTGGACAACAAGACCGTTCCGAACATCCTGTGCGATGAGGACGACGTCGCGGGCAACCACGGAGCGACCATCGGCCACGTACGTCCCGATCAACTCTTCTATGCGGCATGCCGCGGCCTCTCACAGGAGCAGACCGAAGCCCTGTTCCTTTCCGCAAAGCTCGAGGACGCCGCGCTGCAGGCGCCCAACGACGCCGTGCGCGCCAACGTCGTGCGCCTCGGCAGCCAGATCATTCCGCATTTTGAGGAGGAGATCGCGTGATTGACACCGAAAACGTGACGTGCGACACCTGCACGGCTCCGTCTGAATTCGTCTTCGATGCTTCCGACGAGGTCAGCCGTGGCTGGCCGCGCGTCGATATCGAGCTCAATCCCTTCAAGGGCGACTTCCCGCTGCTCGCTCAGCACCCCGAACTCGCCTTCCTGGACAGCGGCGCCACCGCTCAGCGTCCCGCCTGCGTGCTCGAGGCGCAGAAGAGCTTCTATGAGACGATGAACGCCAACCCGCTGCGCGGCCTGTACTCGCTCTCCGTCGAGGCGACCGAGGCCATCGCGAAGGTCCGCTCCCAAATCGCCGAGCTCATCGGCGCCGTGGACGAGCGCGGTCGCGCCCGCGCCAACGAGGTCGTCTTCTGCCGCAACACGAGCGAAGCCCTGAACATCGTGGCCAAGGGCTTTGCCCCGCACGTGCTCGAGCCTGGCGACGAGGTTGCCATCTCCATCATGGAGCACCACTCCAACCTCATCCCCTGGCAGCAGATCTGCCGCGAGACCGGCGCGAAGCTCGTCTACCTCTACCCCACCCCCACCGGCCAGATCACCGACGACGAGATCGCCGCCAAGATCAGCCCTGCGACCAAGATCGTCTCCTGTGGTCATGTCTCCAACGTGCTCGGCGTGGAGAACCCCATCGCCAAGCTCGCCGCGGCCGCTCACGCCAACGGCGCCTACATGGTGGTCGACGCCGCGCAGTCCGTCCCGCACATGGCCCTCGACGTGCGGGAGCTCGGGGCTGACTTCCTGGCTTTCTCCGCGCACAAGGCCCTCGGCCCCATGGGCGTCGGCGTGCTGTGGGGTCGCATGGACCTGCTCGACCGCACCGACCCGGTCTACACCGGCGGCGAGATGATCGACTCCGTCACCGAGCAGGGAGCCACCTGGGCCCCCGTGCCCGAGAAGTTCGAGGCCGGCACGCAAGACGCTGCGGGCATCTACGCCACGGGCGTCGCGCTGGACTACCTCGTGAACAAGGTCGGCTACGAGACCGTCGCCGAGCGCGAGCGCGCACTCGTCCACTACGCCATGAGCCGCATGGTCGAGCTTCCCTTTGTCGACATCGTCGGGTCCATCTACTGGGACCAGCACCATGGCGCCATCAGCTTCAACGTGCGCGGCATCCACCCGCACGACGTCGCCAGCATCATGGACATGGACGGCGTGTGCATCCGCGCAGGCCACCACTGCGCCCAGCCGTTGCTCACCTGGCTTCAGGTCGAGAATCTCGCCTGCTGCCGCGCCAGCATCGCCTTCTACAACGACAAGTACGACATTGATCGCTTCATCGACTCCCTGAACCATGTCTGGAGCGTCTTCCACAACTAGTCGCACGCGCACCTCAATTTAGGGACTGTCCCTAAATTGAGGTTTTCAGTACACGAAAGGACCCGAGCATGGGCAACCTCTACGGCTCCGCCTCCTTCATGGAGCACAACACACATCCCGACTACAAGTACGAGATGGATGCCCCCACGCACACACACGACGGCATCAACCCTAGCTGCGGTGACGAGCTCACGCTCTCACTGCGCGTCGAGAACGGCGTGATCGTCGAGGCCGCGTTCACCGGTCACGGCTGTGCCATCTCCCAGGCATCGGCCGACATCATGGCCGAGCTCATCACCGACGAGACCGTTGAGGAGGCAAAGCGCCTCTCGAGCCTTTTCCTCGCCATGATCCGCGGCGAGGAGCTCTCCGAGGAGGATTTCGAAGACCTCGACGAGGCCGCTCAGCTTAAGGACATCTCGCACATGCCGGCGCGTGTGAAGTGCGCCGAACTCGCCTGGCGCACCCTCGACGGCATGCTCGACGCCTAGAGCCCCGCGCCACCTCAATTTGGGGACTGTCCCTAAATTGAGGGGGTACAAGGCGCCCGATCTTGATGCGCCCGACCCAGCTTGAAGCCCCGAAGAACCAAGGTGGAGATGATCCAGCAGATTACGACATACTTTTCCGAGCATGGGGCCGAATGGGTCCAGATGGTCATCGACCATCTCGCCATCAGCGGCATGGCACTCGCCGCGGCGCTCGCCATCGCGGTCCCACTCGGCATCTTGTGTTCCCAGCACGCATGGAGCGAACGACTCGCCACCGGGACAGCTGGTGTCCTTCGCGTGATTCCCAGCCTGGCGATTCTCATTATCTGCGTACCGTACCTGGGCGTGGGCACCGTGCCCGCAGTCGTGGCGCTCACCGTCCTCGCCATCCCGCCCATCCTCATCAACACGGCCGTCGCATTGAGAAGCGTCCCCGCCGATGTCATAGAGGCGGGGGTCGGCATGGGCATGAGCCCGGCTCGTCTCTGGCTCACCGTCAAGGCGCCGCTCGCCTTCCCGCTTGCCTTCTCCGGCGTCCGCACCGCCGCTTCCGAAATCATCGCATCCGCAACACTTGCAGCGTATATCGGGGCGGGCGGCCTGGGTATCCTCATCTATACCGGGCTCGGAGCGCTCCGTAACGACCTGCTCTGGATCGGTGGCATCTCTGTCGCCGCGCTCTCGTTGATCGTCAATCGCGTGCTCGCCATGGTCGACCGACGCATCCGCGCGTACGAACGCGTCGGCTCATCCGCCCGCTGATGCTACGGACGGCCCTCGTTCCCGCCCATCGACCTCGGCGCGGCATGACCAACCAGCCGCCCGGCAATGTGAGAGCCGCCGCTGATCAGCCCTTCTAATCTGGCACGTGTCATTCCTTCCGAAAGGACCATCATGAACACCACAATCACCCGTCGCAGCGCTCTAGCCCTATGTGGCACCGCAGCGCTCTCATTCTTGGGCGCCTCGTCCCTCTCCGGTTGCGGAAACTCCAAAGGCAGCGAGAACGCCATCACGGTCGGCTCGAAGGCCTTCACCGAAGGCGTCATCCTCTCCGAGCTCTACGCCCTCGCCCTGGAGGACGCGGGATTCAACGTCAAGCGCTCGTTTGAGATCTCGGGGTCACTCATTCACACCGCCATCGAGAACGGCGACATCGATCTGTACCCCGAATATACGGGCACCGGCCTCATCTCCGTCCTCAAGATGGACCCCCTGACCGACCCCGAGGAGGTCTACGAGACCGTTAAGAGCGCCTATGCCGATCAATTCGACCTGGTATGGCTAAACAAATCCGAGGCCGCCGATGGCCAGGGGCTTGTTATTCGCACCGAGGCAGCGAAGAAGTACGGGATCAAGACCATCTCCGACCTGCAGGCCCACGCCGAGGACCTGCGCTTCGCCAGCCAGGGTCAATTCGACGAGCGAGCCGACGGCCTCCCCGCCCTCGAGGCCACCTACGGCCCCTTCGACTGGAAGGCCTCCGCGATTTACGACGAGGGTTTGAAGTACGAGGTGCTTCGCAACGACGAGGCCGACGTCACCCCCGCCTACACCACCGAAGCCCAGCTCACCGACCCCGCCTTCACGCTGCTCGAGGATGACAAGCACGTTTGGCCGCCCTACAACGTGGCTCCCGTCGTGCGCGCCGAAGTCCTCGAGGCCAACCCCGGTATCGCCGAGGCGCTCGATCGCGTGAACGCCGCCCTCACCACCGAGGAGCTCACGCGCCTCAACGCCCGCGTTGACATCGACAAGGAGGATTACGAGGACGTCGCGAAGGACTACTACGACTCCATTTCATAGCAGTCGCGGCACTTCAATGAGGTTTTTCGTACTGATTCCGGCAGGTTCGAAGTACATTCCCTTGGCGACGCTTCCCCAACTGGGGTTTTGTCAGGGCTCAGCGCGCCTCTACTTCGTAAAACCCAACACGAGTACGAAAAACCTCATCCAACATCAGCTCCCGACATGACAAGGCAACGTTACGAGCGGAGAAGGACGGCTCATGACCCCGGCAGTTGAATTCAAAAATGTCACCAAGCGCTTCCCGGGCGCGGCGGCACCGGCGCTCGATCGCGTCTCCCTGGCGATCGATCCCGGTGAGCTCGTCTGCGTGCTCGGTACCTCCGGCGGCGGCAAAACCACGTTCATCAAGCTCATCAACCGCCTGCACGATCCCGACACGGGAACCGTGCTGGTGAACGGCCAGGATGTGTCGCAGGTCGACCCTGTCGAGCTGCGCCGGGGCATCGGCTATGTCATCCAGCAGACGGGACTATTCCCGCACATGACCGTCGCCGAGAACATCGCCTGCGTGCCCAAGATCCTCAAGTGGGACCGCGGGCGCATCGACGCTCGCGTGGACGAGCTGCTCGAGCTCGTCCACCTCGACCCAGCCGATTTTCACGACCGCTACCCCGCCCAGCTCTCCGGCGGTCAACAACAGCGCGTGGGGCTCGTGCGTGCATTGGCCGCCTCGCCCGAGATCATGATGCTCGACGAGCCCTTCGGCGCCATCGATGCGATCACCCGCGCCAAACTCCAAGACGAACTCCTACGCATCCACCGCGGCAGTGGCAAGACCTTCATCTTCGTAACGCACGACGTCACCGAGGCCCTCAAGCTGGGCACCAAGGTCCTGGTGGTCGATGCCGGCCGCGTGCAGCAATACGCCACCCCCGAAGAGCTGCTCGCACATCCCGCCACGCCCTTCGTACGCGAGCTGCTCGAAACGCAGGGCTACACGCCCGAGGGCAGGAGGGCGTGATGGGCCTGTTGTCATACATGGCCACGCACGCCGACGACCTGCTCGAGGCGACAGCCGAGCACCTCATGCTGCTGGGCGCGGCCGTGCTCATCTCCTGTGCCATCGCTACGCTCATCACCGTTGCCTGTCTGCGGAGCCGACCGCTCGGCAATGCCGTAGTAGAGGTCCTCGGGGCAGCATATGCCATTCCCAGTCTCGCGCTGTTCGCCCTGCTCATCCCTCTGACCGGATTGGGCTTCACCAGCGCCGTCATCGTCATGGTGGTATACAACCAGTTTATGCTCGTCCGCAATGCTCTCGAGGGGATTCGTGGCGTTGACCCGGCACTTATCGAAGCTGCGCGCGGCATGGGCCTGAGCGATTCGCAAGTGCTGCTCAAAGTGCAGCTGCCACTCGCCCTTCCCGCCATCATCGCCGGCGTACGCCTGACTTGCATCTCCACCGTCGGTATCGCCACTATCGCGGCAAGCATCAACGCCGGTGGACTCGGCATGATCCTGCTCAGCGGTCTGCGGAGCATGAACATCGACAAGATCCTCGCTGGCACGATTTGCTGCGCCGCCCTCGCACTCGCTCTCGATGGCACGCTCAGGCTTATCGAAGCGCGTAGCCATCTTGTGCATCGGGACAAGCCCGAGGCCGCACGGCGGTAGACGGGTACACTGTGTACACGGCCGCGACGACGCGGCGCACGATGCACCATGGAGGCAAGGCATGACGTCGAACATCGATCGCGAACAGGAGCGCCCAACGGCAACCGGGGCAACCGGGTCCGTCGAGCCGAGTCGCGATCGACGTGCCCCCAAGATCGCCGTAGGTGACACCTCGGCCGTCCAGGACCGCAAAGCCGACAGCTCCTCCATGAAGCAGGTGCGCACCACGTTCATCTTCCTCGCGTTCCTCGGAATCGCCTACGCCGCCTACCTCGTCTTGAGCGGCCAGCTCGACGACTTCGTCCGCGCACTCATAGGCGTCAACCCCCAGTGGATCATCGCGGGCGTCGCCTGCTTTTTGTGCTATTACGTCTTCGGTGTCCTCGCATACGCCGCCATCGTCGTGGTCGACCATGATTCCCCCGTGGGCTTTCGGGACCTCATGAGCGTCGAAGCCTCCGGCGTCTTCTTCATGCGCCTCACCCCCGGCGGTGCCGGCGTTATCCCCTCCCAAATCTATCGCCTCTCCCGCGCGGGCCTTTCCCTGCCCGATGCCTCGGCGTTGCAATTCGTCCGCTTCACCCTCTATGAGGCGGGCGAGGGCATCTTCGCCGCCATCATGCTGCTGTTCTGCGGTGACTATTTCCTGACGACCTTCGCCGACGTCAAGATCCTTGGGCTCGATGTCGTGTGGATCGGGGTCTTCATGTTCGGGTTCAAGTTCGTCCAAGTCGGCGGCGTCCTTCTCCTTTGCCTACTCCCCGGCCCCATCCAAAAGCTCGGCGGTCTTGGTCTCAAGCTGGGCCATGCCCTGCACGTCCTCAATGACGAACGTTACGAGCGCTATCTCGACTTCCTCACCACGCAGGTCACTTCCTTCTCCCAGGCGTTCCGTTCCGCCGCATCCAACTGGCACGTGCTTCCGGTCGTCGAGCTCCTCACGCTGCTCCAGCTCGGATGCATGTACGCGCTCCCCTATTTCGTACTTCGCTCATTCGGCCTCGAAGCGGACTTGCTGATCTGCCTCGCCTCCGGCTCGATGGTCGAGCTCCTGGTCAACGCCATCCCGCTACCCGGCGGCGCAGGCGGCGCCGAGGTGGGCTTCACCTATCTATTCGGCAACATGTTCGGCTGGCATCTATCTGCAGGCCTGGTCATCTGGCGCTCCGTCGAATACCTGCTCCCCGTCGTCATCGCCGCACCGTGCATGGGCATGCGCTCCACAACCGGGGAAAGCATCTACCACCGATGGGACCGCCGCCTCGAGAACACCGTCCACGTCGCCCATGGCGATTGGGGCAGCGTCAAACGCCGTGCGGGAATCGCGTATCGCCCGACCGCATCGCAGCCGAGCTCGCCCGAGCGCAAAGTCACACGCTCACAAACAGGCGATCTTACCGTGAAGATGCCCAAAAAGCCTCGCCCCGCCGAATCGGCGCGTCGCAACAACGGGGAGACACGATAACCCCAACCATTCCTGGGATTCGTCGGCTTGAAATCGTTTCAATCCGCGCGCGAAATACGTCAACCTTCGGTCTCTTCACGAAGCGCGAACACTTCACACGCAATTTCACCTATTGAAACGCTCCAGAATCGAATTTCCACCGTTCACGGAATACTGGGTGGACAAATCGCGCTAAAATGAATCTGCATGTCAGGTTTGCCCGTTGCGCAGTCGACTGGCCGCGAGATGGGCACCAACTACGAAAGAGAGGAGAGGCATGCAGTACTCACAGGAAGTGGAGAACATGTGCCCCGTCGCCAAGGGTGCATACCACGGTCCCGCGCCCATCCCCGAGGAGGGCAAGTGGGTCCAGGCCAAGGAGATCAAGGACATCTCCGGCCTCACGCACGGTGTGGGCTGGTGCGCCCCCCAGCAGGGTGCCTGCAAGCTCACGCTGAACGTCAAGGAGGGCATCATCGAGGAGGCCCTCGTCGAGACCATCGGCTGCTCGGGCATGACCCACTCCGCCGCCATGGCTTCCGAGATCCTTCCCGGTAAGACCATCCTCGAGGCTCTCAACACCGACCTCGTCTGCGACGCCATCAACGTGGCCATGCGTGAGATCTTCCTGCAGATCGTCTACGGCCGCAGCCAGACCGCTTTCTCCGAGGGCGGCCTGCCCGTGGGCGCCTCCCTCGACGACCTCGGCAAGGGCCTTCGCTCCCAGGTCGGCACCATGTTCGGCACCAAGGCCAAGGGCGCTCGCTACCTCGAGCTCGCCCAGGGCTACGTGACCCGCATGGCCCTCAACGCCAACAACGAGATCATCGCGTTCGAGTTCATGAACCTCGGCAAGTTCACCGACGCCCTCAAGGCCGGTAAGACCCCCGAGGAGGCCATCGCCGGCGCCATGGGCCACTACGGTCAGTGGGAGAACGCCGCCAAGTACATTGACCCGCGCACGGACGAGGAGACCCACACGGTCGCCAACGTCTTCCCGGTCCACGAGTAACGAAAGGGAGGGACTATAACCATGGCTGTTACTTTCGAAGGTTACGAGCGTCGCGTTGAGAAGATCAACGCCTGCCTCGCTGAGAACGGCATTGCCTCCCTCGAGGAAGCCGAGCAGATCTGCCTCGACAAGGGCGTGAACGCCCGCGAGATCGTGCACGACACCCAGTCCATCGCGTTCCAGAACGCCGAGTGGGCTTACACCCTGGGCTGCGCGCTGGCCATCAAGAAGGGCGCCAAGACCGCCTCTGAGGCTGCCGCCATCATCGGTGAGGGCATCCAGGCCTTCACCGTCCCGGGCTCCGTCGCCGAGGACCGCAAGGTCGGCCTGGGCCACGGCAACCTGGGCGCTATGCTCCTGTCCGACGACACCGAGTGCTTCGCATTCCTCGCCGGCCACGAGTCCTTCGCCGCTGCTGAGGGCGCCATCAAGCTGGCCCTCAACGCCAACAAGGCCCGCAAGACGCCGCTGCGCGTCATCCTGAACGGCCTCGGCAAGGACGCCGCCCAGATCATCGCCCGCATCAACGGCTTCACTTACGTGAAGACCCAGTTCGACTACTTCACGGGCGAGCTCAAGGTCGTCGAGACCATCCCCTACTCCGATGGTCCCCGCGCTGCCGTCAACTGCTACGGCGCCGACGACGTCCGCGAGGGCGTTGCCATCATGTGGCACGAGAACGTGGACATCTCCATCACCGGTAACTCCACCAACCCCACGCGCTTCCAGCACCCCACCGCGGGTACCTACAAGAAGGAGCGCCTCGAGGCCGGCAAGAAGTACTTCTCCGTGGCCTCCGGTGGCGGCACTGGCCGTACCCTGCACCCGGACAACATGGGCGCCGGCCCTGCCTCCTACGGCATGACCGACACCATGGGCCGTATGCACTCCGACGCCCAGTTCGCCGGCTCCTCCTCCGTGCCTGCGCACGTCGACATGATGGGTCTCATCGGCATGGGCAACAACCCCATGGTCGGTGCCACCGTCGCCTGCGCCGTTGCCGTGAACGCCGCCATCAACGAGTAGCATTCACGCCGCACGCATAGACTCGGCATGATAATGGCCGCCACCTTCGGGTGGCGGCCATTTTGCTATCCACGATTCCGCATCACGAGTGGCGCGCTTTTGCCAAAATCGATGTTTCACAACACTGGTGATGCGGACTGAAAAGCCACGGGCGTAAAACGCTACAGCTCGGTTGGGCTCTCTCCCGTCGCCATTGCCAAAATGCCACGAATGCCCTGTTCGACCATACTGTCGACATCGATATCCGTATAGAAGGCAATATGCTGCGTCAGGATGACGTTGGGGAACTGGCGTAGATACGCCATGTTGCGATTTGCCAGGATGTCGTGTGTGCGGCTCACATGGTAGATGCCGTCTTCCTCTGGGAAGACATCCATGGCAAGGGCACCGATCTTCTCACTCTCAATGCCCTCGACCAGCGCATCGACATCCATGAGCTCTCCGCGGCTGACATTCACCAGCACCACGCCGTCGCGCATCTTTGCAATCGCCTCGCAGTCGATAATGCCACGCGTGGATTCCATGAGCGGGATATGCACCGTCACAAGATCGCTCTGGGCATACAGCTCGTCGAGTCCCACATAGGTGACATCGCCGCGAGCGGCGAGCTCCTCGCTGGGGAACGGATCATATGCGAGAATCTTGCAGCCGAAGCCTCGCAGATAATCGATAACGGCGCGGCCGATGCGACCCGTCCCCATGACGCCCACGGTGAGGGTGCGCAGCTCGCGACCACGCAATCCGGCTAGCGAGTAGTCGTTGACCTGCTGTCGCCACATGGCGGGCTTGTAGTTGCGCAGAGCCATGAGCATGAGCATGACGGCAAACTCAGCCACGCCATAAGGCGGATAGGTCGTATTGCACACATGGATGCCAAGCTCCTTGGCCGCATCTATATCGATATGGTTGAAGCCGATGCTGCGCGTTGCAACATACCGAACCCCTCGATCATGCAACTCGCGAAGCATGTCCGCATCCAACGGGCTCTTGTTGACGATGACAACTCCCTCGGCGCCATCCAGCATGTCCAGCGTCGCGCTCGTAAGCGTGTCCGCGGACCAGGCCACCTCGCAACTGGCGGGCAGCTCGCCAACAACACGGTCGTACGCCGCGCGCTCGTCATCGCGGAGTTCGAAAACCTTGATCTTCATATCGTCCATCCCATCTCCGGGCTCCCTTGCAATGCCAGCACTATACCCGATGCGCAATGGGATGAGCCACCACACCACAAAGGCAGCGCACGGCCCCTCAGAGCGGACCTTCGCCCATACGTTGCTCGCGCCAACCACAAGGGACAATCGACCGTTCATGGGCCATTTGAGAGCCTCACCGGGGCATCGGTTGTCTTATAACGGTAAGACCCCTACGCTTTTGACAGAACGTGAGAAGGGACCAACATGCACGAAGAGACCGATGTCCTCGTAATCGGCGGCGGCATCGCCGGCATCGTTTCCTCTATTGAGGCGGCGCGAGCGGGCGCGAACGTCACAATCGCCTGTGCCGGCCCACTCTTCGGCGGATCGAGTTTCTATCCAGGCACCTGGGGCTTGGGACTCATCGGCCCATCCGACGAAGAAAACGAGGCCGATCTCATCGCAACCATCGAGAATGTCGGCTGCGGCGTCGCCGACCCCGCCCTTGTCGAAACGTTCGTTCACAACATCCGCCCCGCAATTGAATGGCTTGAACAGGAGCTCGGCGTTCCTCTCAAACGCCCCGCTAGCGCCGAAAGCGCGCGCGAGGTCGCGTTCATCCCCTGCTTCGACCACGCGAATCGCCTGTGGCGAGGCATAACGCGCGAGGCTTTCGAACGCGTCGCACGTGCCGAGATAGAACGGCTCGGCATCGAGCTCCTAGAGCGCTGCGAGCTCATGGAAATCGTTCGAGATCAACATGGCCCGGTCATCGGCGCCATCCTGTACGACAGGCGCGAACAGGAGCTTTTCCCCTTCCCCGCCAAGTCGGTCATCCTGTGCTCCGGCGGCACGGGAGGACTGTTTGAACGCAGTCTCACCTCACGAGACGTCCTCAGTTCCGCACACGGCATCGCCCTCGACGCGGGCTGCTCACTCGTGAATATCGAATTCATGCAAATGATGCCTGGGCTCGTCTCGCCCGCCCGTGGAATCGTCTTCAACGAAAAGACCTTCCGTTATGCGGTTTTCGACGACCCCGCCGGTATTTTGCCTGCCGATCGCAAAGGACTTTCCGATCTACTTGAAGCGCGCTCAGGACACGGACCGTTCACGTGCCGTCTCGGTGATGAACTCGTCGACATGGCAATCGACGCCGCGGGAGCAGAGGGAATCGCCGTCCACTACAACTTTCCCAAAGACGGCGCGCCGGAGTTCGTGCAGACGTTCGCGCAATGGATGGAAGACGATCTTGGAATCACCCCCAACGACGAGCTACGCGTTGCGATGTACGCGCATGCGGCAAACGGCGGCATCCGCATCGACGCTCATGCCAAGACGAGCGTACCAGGACTTTTTGCATGTGGTGAAGTCACGGGCGGCATGCACGGCGCCGATCGAATCGGGGGGCTCTCCAGCGCAAACGGCCTGGTTTTTGGACGGATTGCCGGCAAGGGCGCCGCGAATCACGGCACCACAGCATCGACCTGTATCAATGCGGACCGCATCCTCAAAGCGTCACTTGAGCGCATCCGGATGAACGCAGCGCCTTTAGACGACATGGACGCGAGCCGCATCACCAAGGACATGCAGGGGACCATGAGCGCGCATGCCATGATTCAACGGACCGAAGAAGGCCTTGCAACGGCACTCGACGATATTGAACGACTGCAGCGCGAAGCACGGTATCACGGAGATTGCCGTGGCTGCGTGTTTCCCGCCGATGCCGCACTTGCCCGCGGGATACGCGTCTCCTCGCAGCTCAAGCTCGCCCAGGCGATGCTGCAGGCAATGAGAAGCCGTACCGAGGGCCTCGGATCGCACTATCGCGCCGATTGAGTGCCGTTGAAACCATACGTGTACGTTTTGGGGAAGGTTTTGGCTCTCCAACGCTTGTAAAAGCGCTTCCCTTCAAAAATTACCTGGGGAAACGTCGGCCGTCGTGATGGGCTAAAGCAAATTGAACGGAAAACCTTCCCCAAAATGTACACTTGTTGTCGCGATCTTACTCCTTAGGCGCGACAGCAAGGGCGACATCATATCGAGTCTGGCCATACATGCATCAGAACGTACATGCATGAGTGCAAAAGGGACCGAAGCGCAGAAGTCGCTACAGATAGCAAAACAGCCTCTTGCGAGGCTGCACAATTCAATGGGTGGGCGATCAGGGATTCGAACCCTGGACCTTGGGATTAAGAGTCCCCTGCTCTAGCCAGCTGAGCTAATCGCCCGTATGTCCAAAGGATGCAATGTGGTGGGCGATCAGGGATTCGAACCCTGGACCTTGGGATTAAGAGTCCCCTGCTCTAGCCAGCTGAGCTAATCGCCCCTTTGCATCTGCTATGTGAAAGGGAATGGGGTGGGTAAAGGGACTCGAACCCTCGACCTACGGGACCACAACCCGTCGCTCTAGCCAACTGAGCTACACCCACCATGTCTGTCACACAGCGAAGAGTATTATGCATTCTTATCAAAAACATTGCAAGGGGTATTTTTGAAAAATTTGGCGATGGGAAAACATCGCCAAAAACAAGACCCCCGGACCCGCTCCACCTAGGCGCTGCGCCCGTATTCCCTACGGCGATACCATCGCACCACTACACTCCTTATGAACGTGGCGATGAAAGCCCCGCTGCAATCGATCAGGACATCGGTTACCTGGCCGCAACGCCCCGGCACGAACAGCTGAATCGTCTCATCGATCGACGAGACCAGCACGCAAAGAACGTACGCGGCGACAACGCCCTCCGATCCGGCGCTACGCTTGGGGTCGAACGCATAAGACGAAAGCAGGGCAAGGATGAAATACTCCGTAAAGTGGGCCGCTTTGCGAATCAGGAAATTCGTGACCCAGGCAAAGGGGAGTCCCAGCGACTGCAAAAGCCCTTGGACCCACTCCATGACCCCGGCACTCAAAGAACCGCTGACCTCTCCCGCAACAAGGGAATTACCCCAGATCACGCTGATGAACAGAACGACGAGAACGAGCCCCGGAATGCTCACCCTCTCCTTTATGTCCCGTATAAGCGAGGACACGCGCTACGCCTCCGCCAGCTGGCGAGCATCAAGCGACGCCGTGCCGCCCTCGATGACCTTGAGATACTCATGGGCGACCGCATGGACGCTCTTGGACTCGACCTTGTCGAACTCGTCTTCAATCATCGCGTTGACACGCGTGTGCATCTTTGTTTCATTGCCCCCCTCGGCAAGCGCCGCCATGCGGTCCACGCCAACGCAGACCGTCTGGTCGCCCTGAGGGGCCTTGGGCGTCGTGCCCTCGGCCAGAATGGCGAGAGCGCGGGCCCACATGTCCTCATGGCCCGAGTAATCCGCCATGGGGACCTCAACGTCCTCGACGGTCACCGCTACGGCAACGGGGCGAGCGGGTGCGGCGGAGACGGGAGCGGAAGCGGGTTGCATCTTGGGAAGCACGGGGACATAGGACGCGCGCGTAACAGTACCCCCATAGAGAGACGCCATGGCCTCATCGCGACCGATGACATCCTCGCGTGCATCGGCCGCCGCAGTTGCAGAACGGGCAGCCGCCTGAGCCGCCGCCTGCTCCGTGCGGCGCAGCTCTTCGAGCGCGATTTGATACATGTCCTTCGAGCGCGTGGGGTCGCAGCTAAACGGGGAATCACCGCTGAACATGGCGTCGATCTCCGCCCAAGCCTCGGCCTCGTCGAGCGCATCGACCGCACGCGAAATGACCGGGACGCCATCTGGAGTGGCGGACCTTCCACCCCGATGACCGTGCGGGCGAGAACCAGCGCGCGAGACATGCGTGGAGGCAGCCGAACGGGCATCGGCAAACGCGGACTTGAAACGAGCGGCTTCGACCTGTTCTTCGGCGAGACGCTCCGCGCGGGCATCCATAAGGTGGCCGGATATGGCGAGCAGGCCGACTCCAGCGAGCGAGCCGGCGACAAGCGGCAAGATATCGGAGCGAATCGCCTCGTTGACCCCATCGAACGGCAGAGTCGCGGCATATGCGGCCAACGGCAGCGCCACGCCCAGCCCCGCTGAGATGGCGATTGCCCCTTTGCGATACCCCATGCTCTCGACAGCCATGACGCGCTCCTTCGTCACCCTCGCAAACGTGCTCTAAACAACGATGACCGGCGCGGATGCACCGGTTCGCAATCAGTCGGATGGAAAAGATGAAGTGTGGCGCGCAGGGAATGACCCCGACAACGGTTGGTAGTGCGTTTCATCTGCGTTTTCCGTCGCGATCTTCGTTGCATTATAAAGAGAACTCCCAGGTATTTGCAAGTATCAACCGCCGACGGCGACAAATCGGGCCATCTGTTGCAAACGGGAACTTTAGGGAACAAGTACCTCGGCATTCCGTCTTATCCGCAAACGGATCGTTTGAGTAAAGGAGCGAGCATGACACGCATCGCCATCGTCACGGGGGCGAGTTCGGGCCTCGGTCGCGAATTCGTCAAGCAGCTGGATGCCGGCGCAGCCGGGAAGCTCGATGAGATTTGGGTTGTCGCCCGCCGAGCCGATCGGCTCGAGGCCCTACGCCGCACCTGTGACACGCCCGTGCGCCCCTTCTGCCTGGACCTGACCGACCCCGCCTCGTTCGATGTGATCGATGGGGCCCTCTCCGAGACCCCGGCCGCCGAAGTCGCACTGCTCATCAACAATGCGGGCTTTGGAACGTTTGGGCCGATCGCCGCGCAAAGGCCCGAGGATGGGGCAAGCATGGCAAAGCTGCTCATGGTCGCCCCAGTCGAGCTGATCTACCGCACACTCCCCCATTACCGCGCGGGCTCGCGCGTCATCAACGTCGCAAGCGTGGCGGCGTTCCTCCCGCAGCCCAAGCTCGCCGTCTATTCGGCGGCCAAGCGCTTCATCCTCGACCTGTCCCGCTCGCTCAACGCCGAGCTGGGAGAAGCCGACATCCACGTCACCGCTTTGTGCCCCAAATTCATGCACACCGAATTCCTGGATCAGCCCGGCGATCAGGCAGCTGCGAACGCCATGTGCGCCATCGGATTCGAGCGCGCCGAGGACGTCGCCAAGTCGGCCCTGCGCGCCAGCAACCGCGGAAAGGATCTCTGCATCCCCTCCCTCGATATGAAGGCCTATTACGCGGCGTCGCGCATTCTCCCCTACAAGGCGGCATTGGCCGTCGAGCGCGCCCTGGGAATCCTCTAAAAGCAGCGCCGCACCCCAACGCGCGACGAATCGAACAAAAAATCCTCCTTGCCCGCATGCAAACGGCAAGGAGGATTTTCGTTGTGATGGGTTGGTCAGCTATCTCTACAGCGCCTCGGGATGATCAGCGGCCTTCTTGGCTGTGCGAATCAGGAAATCCTGGTTGGAGTTCGTGCCCTTGAGCCCCTTGATGAAGGACGCCGCAGCGCGCTCCGTATTGTTCATACCGGCGAGGATACGGCGGATGCCCCACATGAACGGACGCATCTGCTCGTCGACCAGCAAGTCCTCGTTACGCGTACCCGAGGCGACCGGATCGATAGCCGGGAAAATGCGGCGATCGGCGAGGTCACGGTCGAGCTTGAGTTCCATATTGCCAGTGCCCTTGAACTCCTCGAAGATCACTTCGTCCATCTTGGAACCGGTGTCCACGAGCGCAGAGGCCAGAATCGTGAGTGAACCGCCGTTCTCGATATTGCGCGCGGCGCCCAGGAAGCGCTTGGGCGGATACAGAGCGGCAGAATCAACGCCACCGGAGAGAATGCGACCCGATGCAGGCGCGGCGAGATTGTACGCGCGGGCGAGACGGGTGATGGAGTCGAGCACCACCACAACGTCGCCACCAAGCTCGACGATGCGCTTGGCACGCTCGATCACGAGCTCTGAGACGCGCGTATGGTTGTCGGCAGGCATATCGAAGGTCGAAGCCACCACATCGCCCTTGATGGAGCGCTGCATATCGGTGACCTCCTCGGGGCGCTCATCGACCAGCAGGCAGATGAGATGCACCTCGGGGTTGTTGATCGAGATCGACTGGCAGATCTTCTTCAAGATCGTGGTCTTGCCCGCCTTGGGAGGCGAGACGATCAAGCCACGCTGGCCCTTGCCGATGGGACTCACGATGTCGATTGCGCGGCCCGTGATGGAATCCTTGCCATGCTCCATCTTGAGCGGCTCGTTGGGATAGATCGGCGTGAGATCGGCGAACTTGGGGCGGTGCTTGATCTGCTCGGGCTCGAGGCCGTTGACCGAACGGATCTTGGCGAGTCCCGGAAGCTTGTCGTTGGCGCGCATCGGGCGCAGCGTACCGGCAACCAAGTCGCCGGCGCGAAGCCCTGCGGCGCGGATCATCTGCGCGGGGACGAACGCGTCGTCGCGACTGGGCATATAGCCGTGTGCGCGAATGTAGCCGAATCCCTGGTTATCCATGTCGAGAATACCCTCGATGTCGCGGAATCCCTCGGCGCGGGCGGCGGCGGCATAGATCATTTCGACCAGGTCGGCCTTTTTGACGCCCGTCGGGTCAAGTTCGAGGGAGCGGGCCTTTTCGCGAAGCTCGGCGACCTTCATGGCCGTGAGCTCCTCGCGCGTGAGCGAGGGCTCGGTCGGGGCAAAGCGGTTGTTGCGCTGCTTGCGGTTCTCCTTCTGGCGCTCACGACGCTCGCGACGGGCATCGGCCTTGGAAGACGGGCCCTCGGCGCGCTCAGCGTCGCGGCGATCCTTATGGTTGCGACGGGATTGCTTGCCGGAAGGCTTCTCCTCGGCCTTCGCCTCGGCCTTATCCGCAGGTTGGTCGGCCTTATCGGACGCCTCCTCGCTTTTGGGCTTGGAACCATCCTCGTCAGCACCCGACTTGGGGGCGTCTTCACGCACCGCTTTTCTCGCGCGGGAGGCGCGTCCGGGACGGGCGTCCCTCTTGACCGCGGCCTCTTTCTCAGAGGCCTCCTCGGTAGATGAGGCGGGGGCGGGCTGCGCGGATTCGACGGAAGTCTCCTCGACCCTCTCAGCCTGAATGCCCGGCTCGCGATCGGACTTCTGAGAATCCTTCTCCGCAGGCCCATCAGCCTTCGACTCGTCGCGAGCCGCCATCAAGGCAGCCTGCTGAGCCGCCAGGGCGGCAGCGGCGGCCTTCTCGGCCTCAACGTACGCCTTCGGCTTGCGGCCACGACGGTGCGGACGCAGCGCGGGATCGATCAACGGTGCCTCCACCTTGACTTCCTGCGCACCCACAGCCGGCTCGGCGGCGGAAAGCACCTCTGCCGCCCGCTCGGCGGCGCGGCGCTGCCTGCGGACGACAGAGGCCTGGCTGATCTGTGCGAGAGCGCGGGCCTGCATGACCTCCGCAGTTGCAGCGGGAGCCGCGGGAGCCTCGGCATCCCCGGCAGCGGCCTTGGCCTTGCGGGTACGGCGCTTAGCCGGCACCTCTACATCCTCAGACTCCGAAACGGCACGCGCCCGACGACGGGGCGCCGCGGGTGCCGCAGCCGAATCCGCCGTCTTACGGGCACGGCGCTTGGGCTTTACCTCAGGCTCCTGAGCAGCCGAAACGACCACAGCCTCGGGGGTAACTTCGGTCTGGGCGGCACGGGCCTTGACAGGTGCGCTCGTCTCTCGGGTACCGGGAGCGTCAACCACGGGGGTAGGCGCAACTTCAGGCGCACGATCGTCCCTATTCGGAGCCTTCTCGATATTCGCTTCTTCAGACACGCGGTTCTACTTTCTTCTCGCGTTAGTACAAGCACGGCGTCGATACGCGCCGATATATCACTTGTTTGAAAAATGTAGGTAAGAAAAATGAAAGCGCAGGTCGCGCTGGGTTGAATATACCACATTGCAACCGTTCGGCATAGAAAAATGCCCGGACGCAAAGGCATCCGGGCATTTTCATTCGATTGGGAACCAGCGCAGACGCCGATTTACATCGTGGTGGGCGCGGAAACACCGATAAGGCTCAGAACCAGCTCGAGCACGGAGCGGACGGCGTCGCAGGCGGCCAGACGTGCGCGGGACAGCTCGGCGTCGACCGGACGGCCCTCGCTCGGCAGCACCTGGCAGGCCTGGTAGAAGCTGTGGAAGCCGGCGGCCAGCTCCTCGGCGAAGTGGGTCAGGCGGAAAGGCGCACGGTCGCGGGCGCAGGAGGCGATGAGGTCCTCGAGCTCGGAGATCTTGCGGGAGAGCGAGAGCTCGGTGAGGTCGGTCAGCAGCGCGTAGTCGACATTCTCGCCGATGGCCTTGGCGGCGACGGCGTCCATGCCCATCTCAGCGGCCTCCTCCGGCGTGACGCCGGCGGCCTTGCGCAGGATGGAGCAGATGCGGGCGTGCGCGTACTGGACGTAGTACACGGGGTTGTTCTGGCTCTTCTCCTTGACGGCCTCGATATCGAAATCGATGGCCTGGTTGGAAGAGCGGGAGATCAGGGTGTAACGAGTGGCGTCGGCACCGACCTCGTCAACGAGCTCCTGGAAGGTGACCATGGTGCCCTTGCGCTTAGACATGCGAATCGGCTTGCCGTTGCGGAGCAGATTCACGAACTGGCCGAGCAGGACCTCGAACTGGCCGGGGTAACCCAGGGCGTCGCATACGCAGCGCACGCGGTTGATGTAACCGTGGTGGTCGCAACCCCAGATGTCGATGACATGGTCAACGCGCTGGAACTTATCCCAGTGATAGGCAACGTCGGAGGCGAAGTAAGTGTACTCACCATTGGCCTTCACCAGAACACGGTCCTTGTCGTCGCCCAGATCGGTGGAACGGAACCACAGGGCGCCGTCCTTGTTGTAGAGATAGCCCATCTCGTCGAGCTTGGCAAAGGCGCGGTCGACGGCGGAGGTGCCGGCGTGCTCGCCCTCGGTGTCCTTGATGTAGACGGTGCGCTCGGAGAACCACTTGTCAAAGTCGCAGCGCACGTCGTGGCACAGCTGGCGCATGTTCTCGACCATCTTGGCGTAGCCCTCCTCACGGAAGTAGAGCATGCGCTCCTCGTCCGTGACGTGGGCCCACTTGTCGCCGTCCTTCTTATAGAAGGCAGCGGCCTCGTCGATGATGTAGGTGCCGCCGTAAGCGTTGCCACCCAGGCCCTCGGTGAAGGCGTCCATGTAGGGATGGGAATCCAGGTGCTCGTCGGCCTCATCCTGAACGAAGTTGTCGCGGTCCTGAGCCAGGAAGTCGCGAGCGCCGTCGATATCGAGGCCCTCCTTCTCCATGATCTCGATGAGCTGCATGTAGCGGTAAGAGATGGAGTTACCGAACACGTCCATCTGGGAACCGTGGTCGTTGATGTAGAACTCGCGCTGGATGTCATAGCCGGCGTGGCTCATGACGCGGCAGAGGGAGTCGCCGAGCGCGGCCCAACGGCCGTGGCCGACGTGCATCGGACCGACGGGGTTGGCGGAAACGAACTCGACCTGGGTCTTCAGGCCCTGGCCGACGTTGGACTTGGCAAAGTCCATGCCCTCCTTGCGAGCGACGTCCAGGATGGCGTTGTTGGCGGCGGCGTTCAGGTAGAAGTTGATGAAGCCGGGGCCGGCGACCTCGACCTTGGCGATCTCGGCGCTCTCGGGCATGTGGGCCACGATGGCGTCGGCGATCTTCTTGGGTGCGCAGTGGGCCAGCTTGGCGGACTTCATCGCGCAAGTGGAGGTCCACTCACCGTGAGAAGTGTCAGCCGGTCGCTCCATGCCACAATCCTCGAGCTCGAACGCGGGCAGGTCGCCAGCCTCCTGAGCGGCGGCGAGGGCAGTGCGCACCAACTCTTCAATCTTCTCCGGCATAGAGGTCCTCCTCATCCTATGGCCCTGAAATGTCCTTCTCGCAGGGCTCACGTACAAACGCACTGTACTCTAGCACAGTGCAGCAGCTTAGGGGCGTGAAATCCCCGAAAACATGCGATAGCCCGCTTTTTCCGAATTCAAATCTACAGGAAAACGCATAGAAAGATACGGAATTTAAATTGCGAGAATAGCTCATTCAGGCATTTTTCCAATACCGTATGCATCAATATTCACGTCCTGCAATGAGTCCTCTGTAGGTTTTCCCATATAAACATGGTATTATTGTTGTTATTGAGCGTATCGCGTATTCATTTGGAGGAAGCATGTTTGAAATCGGACAGCACGTTATTCATCCCGGCCAAGGAGTCTGCACGGTCACCGGATTCACCGAGGACGTCGCGCACCCCATGATTTTGCTCCGCGCCAAATCCGGTCATGCGGAAACCCACCTCATGTATCCCCTTGCCCAGCAGAGCCGCCTCCATGCAATCATCTCGCGCGAGGACGCCGAAGACCTCATCGACTCCTACGCCGACCTGACGGTCGATTCATTTACCGAACGCAACAGCGCGCTCGAGGAAACGCATTTCAAGCAACAGCTCAAACTCGGAGCTCCCGAGACGGTGCGTGTTGCAAAGACCATGCGTCACCGCATCGCAGAGGCGGAAGCCCATGGAAAGAAACCGAGCAGCTACTATTCCCGCATGCTCAAGGAGGCGCGCCGCCGCACGCTCGAAGAGCTCTCCGTCGCCCTCGGAGCCGACGAAGACGCTGTAGAAGAGCGATTCAAGGCAGCCATCATCCAAGCGGGCGAAATCCCGATGCTCAACTGATCGACGCCCCACCTCAATTTAGGGACAGTCCCCAAATTGAGGCGCGGAATCGAGGTGCAGCACAACGGTAAGGCCCGCACTCCATCGTGCTATAGTGTGGTGTAGCAAGCCTCCCCCTTCACCGGATGGGGGAATCAAGGTGTCCGACCCCCGACCGTAGGTACGGTGCGCACGCGCGCCATAAGGCGGGGGTCTCGGGCACCTTTTTTGCAATCGCAGCCGTTATCTAGGAGGAACCATGGCACAGCTCAACGCCGGCATGACCCGCGAGGCAGCATTCGCCCTGCTCAGCGAGCACAACAAGGATCCGTTCCACATCGAGCACGCAGAGACGGTCGAGCAGACGATGCGCTACTTCGCACGCGAGTACGATCCCGAGAACGAGGAGTTCTGGGGCATCGTCGGCCTGCTGCACGACCTCGACTGGGAAGAGCACGACGACGACCCGATGAACCACACCATCTATGCGGCGAAAGACATCGAGGCCGCTGGTGGATCCGCCGAGCTCATCCGCGCCATCCAGACGCACACAAGCGATTTCAACGCCGAGCTGCCCAAGCCTGAGCTGATGATGGAGAAGATTCTGTTCGCCACCGAGGAGCTCACGGGTCTCATCGGCGCAGCCGTGGTGATGCGCCCCTCCAAGAGCGTCATGGACTTCAACGTGAAGTCCCTCAAGAAGAAATTCAAGGACAAGCGTTTCGCCGCCGGCGTTTCGCGCGATGTCATCCGCTCCGGCGCCGAGATGCTCGGCTGGGAGCTCGATGAACTGTTCGCGCGCACCATCGAGGCCATGCAGTCCTTCGCCCCCGATCGCGACACGTTCACCTCAAATTAGGGACAGTCCCTAAATTGAGGTTCTGACATCTAAATCCACCTCAAATTAAGGACTTCCCTAATTTGAGGCATGTGTAAACAAGCCAAAAACGAAACAGGAGATGCCACATGCCGAGAACCTCACGAAAACGATCGGAAACTGGCTTTTACCACGTGATCCTAAGAGGAAACGGCAAGCAAAACCTGTTTGAAACCGATAAGGACCGGGCGGCATTCATGGAGGCCGCCCGGTCCTCTTTTTCACGCGACAGCGTCACGCTCATCGCATGGTGCCTCATGGACAATCATGTCCACCTCATCATCGACGACCCGCTCGACCGCATAAGCACAGCCATCCAACGCGTAACCTCGACGTATGCAATGTACTTCAACCACTCATTCGGACACTCAGGCCACGTGTTCGAAGGGCGCTACGGAAGCGTTCCCATTATTGATGACGAGCAGCTGCTTGCCGCGGTGAAATACGTCCACAACAACCCTCTCAAAGGCATGGGGATCACGCCTGATCGCTACCCGTGGTGCAGCTATTCAGAGTATGCATCCGGCGTATCGAGATTCGCAGATATCGACACGCTTCTCGAGCTACTTGGTGGGACCCAGGCGTTTGTGATGTTCTCCATCAATGACAACGTCACCGGATATCGACCAGCCTTCAAAAAGTATGCCGACGAAGACGAGAGGGCCACGCTCGCCCAGCAAGTATTCGAGTCCTTCGGATGCACGGCAACGGGCGTCAAAGAGCTGCCGAAGAAAACAAGAAACCAAGTGCTCAAGGCCTTGTGCGAATGCGGGCTAACGGTCAAACACGTTCAGAGACTCACGGGCATTGGAGAGTGGACGATCAGAAACGCAGCCGGCCGCATCAATAAACGCTGATCAACCCACAAACCTCAATTTAGGGACAGTCCCTAAATTGAGGTTGCACGGATGTAACAATTCAATAGTTCGCGCCGTGTATAGGGTGAGGAGGTGGAAGGCATGAAACAAAAACCACCACATACCGTCGAGGCGCTCCAATCCGAAGCTTTCATGGAGCACGCCATCGAGCATCATCGCGGAGCAGTCCTGAGACTCGCGCTCGCACGGACGCACAGTGCGACGGACGCCCAAGATATCGCCCAGGATGTGTTCATCAAGCTGCTGCGAAGCACCACGAGGTTCCACGACGACGATCATCTGCACGCCTGGTTGCTGCGCGCCACACATGATTCGTGCGTCGACCTGCACCGCCAGGCCTGGCGCCGACGTGTGGAGACACGCGAAGACATGGCTGTCGTTGCAGACCGAGAGACGTGGGACCCGACCATCGAGGAGGTCGTCAATCATCCAGTATGGACGGCCATGGAGCGCCTTCCCGACAAGCTTCGGTGCGCGCTGCACCTTCACTACGTCGAGGGATACGGCATCGCCGAGGTCGCGGACATCTTGGGGTGCACGGAGGCGGCAGCCCGCACGCGCCTGCATCGCGGACGCAAGAAGCTGACCGCCGAGCTCACGCGGCTTGAAGCAGCAAGATCTGCACCCGCCAGCACACCCGCGGACCCGAACGACCCGACCGACCCCGCAATGCAGCCGACCACATATTAGAGAGGAGCCCCGTCGTGACACAGAACCTTATGGACGACTACGTCCGCACCATGAAAAGCGTCGGTAGCGATGACGCTTCACTCACGCGCATCCAGCGCGCCGTCGCCCGCGAGCGCGCTCGCAGCGCATCCGCCCCTGCCGCTTGAAACGGTCGATCATCTCCTCCATGAAATCGAACAGGGAATCACCCTTCGAAGCCCGCCAGGCGGCCAGGATGTCCTCATACGTATAGCTGCGGCGCTCCCGCTCGAAAGAGGCGATGATCCGGTTCAGCCGCCTCGCATCCGCACCGATCCG
>ERZ857955.592-NODE-592-length-39871-cov-8.446780_pt1 | contig 39871 bp, 44 predicted proteins | sample MGYA00519956_ERZ857955 | MGnify/ENA primary metagenome ERZ857955 (study PRJEB31778, sample SAMEA3449378) | human gut metagenome | biome: human gut; feature: human-associated habitat; material: faeces | place: United Kingdom | collected 2010/2012 ...
GACCTCCTTTGTGTTATTTTGTGGTGATTTAATTATAATGGATTTGGGTGTCTATACCTATTTTTTATTTATAGGGCGCAGCCCTCTACTGAGAAGAAGCGACCAGAGGGAGCGTATTCGAAGTAGGGCACGGCTGGAGTAGTAGCACACGAAGAGAGAAAATTGAGTTATGCTTGCAAAAACGAGAATTTCTCTCTTTTTATGTTATGCGTCATTCTGGGAATGACGCGTTCTAATTGATTTGTGGAACAAATCAATTAGAGAAGTGGTGTGGTAAATTACCGTTCATATTACACCAAGTTGGATAGAATGGGGGAATAGAGTAATTACCAAACCTTTCCAAATTTTTAGTGTGTGACAACGTGAGATTACTAACTTTGGGTAAGTTGTTGTGGAAATATTTTCCAATTGAAGAAAAGTGGAATTGAGATTATAATAGGGAAAAACAGGTGGACGAATGTTATGATGAAGGTATATATAACATATAAGTTTGAGACTTATAAATAGGGTTGATTTGTATAATAACTTTGCATTATATAGAAAATTAAATGAAAAGAAGTTGTGTTGGTAGGATAATATTTTAACTTAGGAGAAAATAAAATGATTGATTACGAAAAATGGGATAAATACTACGACGAAAATTTTGCAGATGATGAATCTGTAGATAGTTTTTGGAAAGAATATGATGCTAAAAGATTAGAAGCTCAAAAAAATTATTATTATGGTCAAAAGACTAATGTCACAGTTGAACAAATTATAAAAGAAATGGGAGTAAAAGCAGTGAATGATAAATTTTTATACGGAGAAGATATTGTTGTTGTTCTACTTGATTATTCCAAAGGCATTTTTGATAAATGGAAGAATGGTACAATATTGTATTGTAATGGAGAAAAAGATTACACAATAGAGCAAGATATTGAAAATTTATCTATAATTGACAGTATGCTTTTTAATGCAGATTCTATTGGAAAAACCATTATTCGTGTATTCTGGAAGGATGGAGACAGTAATTATAGATTTGTCAATGGAGAGTTGATGCTAGGAAAAGAACGACCATATCAAATTGAAGAAAACGGAAAATATAGATGGGTATTTCCTTTATCATTAATATCAACATATCATTTTCGTATGCCTGAAAAATACTCTTTTTACGTGGATGTAAGGAGAATTAAACAGTCAGTAATTGAAGAAATAAATAAAGAAGATGAGACAAGATTGTTGGAATTTAATAAATATGCTAATTTTGATTCATACAATGGAGTATGTGGGTATAAACTTATACCACAAGAAAAGAATTGTTACCTTAGTGTTAAGGAAAAAATAATAAGAAATAGGAAAAAAGCAGAAAATGCCTTGCTTATTGCTGATTTTAAATGCGAAATAGATAAAAAACATATTACTTTTGTTAGAAAAAATCAAAATGTACCATATATGGAAGCTCATCATCTAGTTCCATTAGCGTACGCAGATTTGTTTAGGTATTCATTAGATGTGGAAGAAAATATAGTTTCCTTATGCAGTACTTGTCATAACCAAATTCATTATGGTAAAGATGCCGAATTACTTATTAAAAAATTATATTCAAGTAGGAAAGAATTATTGAGAAAAGTAGGAATTATATTATCAGAAAAGGAATTATTAAAAATGTATGATATTTAATAGATTTCGCAAAACGCTAAGATAATGTAAAATCTAACCTAGACGTATTTTCTCAAAAATTAAGTGAGATGAAATAAAAATATACGAGAAGAACGATGTAAAAATAGATAATAAAGTTATGTCGACCACAACAAATAAGCGGTAGTATTGAAGTTGGACTCAACAAATAATTGTGTAAGACTAAAATTCGCTTTGCCCACTTTAAAGTGAAAATAAACTTTTCACTTCACGCAAAAAATAATTGTGTATACAAATGGAGAAAAATTAGAAGGTGTGAAAAATAACAATCAGTTAATGAAGTCACCAAAAACATTTGAGGAACAAATGAAAATTATTAAAGAAAAAGGCTTTATAGTAGATAATGAAGAGTCATGTATTGAATTTCTAAAACAGGCAAATTATTATCGCGTATCAGCTTATCTTCTTCCGTTTCGAAAAAGAGATGGAAAATATTTTCCAAATATAAATTTTCATAGAATTAAAAGGATTTATGAATTTGATAGCAGATTAAGGGGCGTATTGTTTAATTGTATAGAAAAAATTGAGTTGCATTTGCGAACACAGTTAGCTTATTACAGTGGACATAACTATGGTGCCATAGGATATACGAATGCAGACATATATAATGAAAAACATAACGATGAAAAATTTAAGAATTTGATTCAGGTATGTATTGAATAAAATAAGAGAACATTGGTTGTTAAACATCATAATGAAAAGTATGGAGGAAAGTTTCCTATATGGGTCATAGTTGAGTTCTTTTCAATGGGAATGCTATCATATTTTTACGCCGACATGTTATCAGTAGATCAGAAGTATATAGCAAAAGCGTTGTATCAAACCTCTGTGCCATGTTTAAAAAGTTGGTTAAGGTGTACTACTGAATTAAGAAACAGATGTGCTCATTATTCAAGATTATATTATTGGTCTTTTCCAGCATTGCCTAAAATGCCAAAGGAAATGGAAGTATCTGGGAATAGAAAATTATTTTCACAAATACTGGTTTTAAAGTTGTTGTATCCAGACAAAGATGAGTGGAATAATTCATTTTTAGTAGAAATGAACTCAATTGTGGAAGAATATGAGCATGATATATGGTTAAAGCACATAGGTTTTCCACAAGATTGGTATAGACAATTAGTAAAATAGAAGAATACTGGTAAGGGGCTGTTGAATTAACGACAGCCTATTTTTATGTGATTGGAAAGATTACAAACATAGCAATTAAAAGAAAACTGTTTTGTGAATGTTAATAATATAACAAAGGTTGAAATTTGAAGCAAAATGTCACATAATTATAGGTGTATGTGAGGGACAAAATGGAAAATTGTAACATAGATGCCTACACGAATTAATTTGGAGTTATCCATTGAAATTTGAGTAGGATTTTTTACTATAAGTGAAGTGGTAGATAAAAAAGCGAAACAGAAAGTTTTAGGAAGCGAGGAAAACAGTGGCCAATAAGAATAATGCGAACATTGGATTTGAAAAAGAAATATGGGATGCGGCGTGTGTGCTGTGGGGACACATTCCAGCAGCAGAATATAGAAAGGTTATTGTAGGACTTATATTTTTAAGATATATATCAGCAGCATTCGATAAAAGGTATAAAGAGCTTGTGGATGAAGGCGATGGATTTGAAGATGATATAGATGCATATACAATGGAGAATGTATTCTATGTTCCTGAAGAAGCAAGATGGGAGACTATAGCATCAGCAGCACATAAAGAAGAAATAGGAACCGTCATAGATAATGCGATGAGAGCAATTGAAGCTGATAATAAAACATTAAAAGAGGTGCTTCCGAAAAATTATGCAAGTCCTGATTTGGATAAAAGAATATTAGGTGATGTAGTGGACATATTTACAAATAGTATAGATATGTCATCTACAGAAGTAGACGAAGATTTATTAGGAAGAACTTATGAATATTGCATTGCCAAATTTGCAGAAAAAGAAGGAGCTAGTGGAGGAGAATTCTATACACCAGCAAGTATTGTAAAAACATTAGTTGAAATTCTAAAACCATTTGACAATTGTCGTGTATATGATCCTTGTTGTGGTTCAGGAGGAATGTTTGTACAAAGCTCAAAGTTCATAAAAGCACATAATGGAAAAATAGGAACGATATCTGTATATGGTCAGGAAGCAAATGCAGACACATGGAAAATGGCAAAAATGAATATGGCAATCAGAGGAATAGATGCGAACTTAGGAGCATATCAGGCAGATACATTTACCAGTGATTGGCACAAGACTTTGAAAGCAGACTTTATATTAGCAAATCCTCCATTTAATTATCACCCATGGAACCAGGAAAAATTAATTGATGATCCAAGGTGGAAGTATGGATTGCCACCAGCAGGAAATGCCAACTATGCTTGGATTCAGCATATGATACATCATCTTGCACCAAATGGAAAAATAGGCTTAGTACTTGCAAATGGAGCACTTTCTACACAAACCAGTGGAGAAGGAGAAATAAGAAGAAAAATAATAGAAGATGATTTGATTGAAGGAATTGTAGCTATGCCTACACAGCTTTTTTATAGTGTAACAATTCCTGTAACATTGTGGTTTATAACAAAAAATAAGAAACAAAAGGGAAAGACTTTGTTTATAGATGCCCGAAATATGGGACATATGGTAGACAGAAAACATAGAGATTTAGATGATGAAAAAGATATAAAACTATTAGCGAATACTTTTGAGGCTTTTCAAAATGGAACGTTAGAAGAAAAGAAGGGATTTAGTGCAATAGCAACTATAGAAGATATTGCTAAACAAGATTACATCCTTACACCGGGACGTTATGTGGGAATTGCAGAACAAGAAGATGATGGTGTACCTTTTGAAGAAAAAATGACAAGACTTACATCTGAATTATCAGATATGTTTAAAAAGTCACACGAACTTGAAGAGGAGATTAAGAAAAAGCTAGGAGCTATTGGATATGAAATGTAAATTAAAAGATATTGTAAATGTTACTATGGGACAATCACCAAAATCTGAATTTTATAATACAACTGGAGAAGGAGTTCCTTTTTTACAAGGAAATAGAACTTTTGGATTGAAATATCCAACATTTGATACATTTACAACAAAGGTTACAAAAATGGCTAATGCTGGGGATGTAATTATGAGTGTACGAGCGCCAGTTGGTGATTTAAATATTACACCAAGTGATGTATGTTTAGGAAGAGGTGTTTGTTCTCTGAGAATGAAAAATGAAAATCAGGAATTTTTGTATTATATGATGAAATATTATGTTCCAAAGTTGGTAAATATGGAAAGTGGAACAGTGTTTGGTTCCGTAAATAAAAATGATATAAATGAATTAAAAATTGATATACCAGCTGATGAAAATCAACAGTTGAAAATATCAAAAATTTTATCAATTATAGATGAAAAAATAAAAATTAATAATGATATAAACAATAATTTAGAGCAGCAAGCAATGGCTCTTTTCAAATCGTGGTTCATAGATTTTGAACCATTTGAATGGCAAGTACCTAAAACTTGGATAAATGGTGTACTTGGCGAATTTGTTGAAATAAAGCGTGGTGGTTCACCTCGACCTATCCAAAAATTTTTATCAAATAATGGATTTCATTGGCTGAAAATATCTGATGCAACTTGTATTAGTTCTCCATTTATCAATGAAATCAAGGAATATATCATTGAGGCTGGTTTGAAAAAAACTGTTTACCTTAAATCAGGAAGTTTGGTTTTATCAAATAGTGCCACACCTGGTTTACCTAAGATACTTGATATAGATACTTGTATACACGATGGCTGGCTCTATTTTCCATCGTCAAAGTTTTCAAATGAGTATCTGTATCTTTATTTCAAACACATTCGAGGCAATCTAATTGCACTTGGTAATGGTAGTGTTTTCACAAATTTGAAAACGGATATTCTAAAGAACTATCCAACATATTTGCCTACCGAAAATGTCTTGAAAGAATTTGACGGATTAGTTCAACCTATTTTCTCTATGATGCTTTCAAAAACAAGAGAAACAAAGAGGTTAGCTGAAATCAGAGATACTTTTTTACCGAAACTGATGTCCGGTGAACTTGATGTTTCAAACATTGAACTTTAAGCCACTAAATTATTGTTTACATTAATTGAAGTACTTTGGCTTGCAGTGAAAGAGAGGCGTGTATTAATTGCTATTTCGTCGATCATAGTTTTGTTGGTTGTAACTATAGTTAGAACTGTGTGTAATATGAGAGGGGATGGTGCTATGAGGAGTATAATAATAAAAAGTATAAATGTAAGTTTCGACATTGTATATACTATGAGTGTAAATATAGCAAGTGGTGCACTGCTAGATAAAGTGTTTCAATACCTTAGTGTTTAAAAGAAGTCCCATAACTTTTGTGGGTGGCAAGAGTTGACAAAGGGAACGTCCACCTATAATTGTTCTCTAAAAAATATTAAAAAAGGAGAACATAAAATGAAAGATAATTTAATTAAAGATATTATTCAAGAAATGTTACCATTTTTGAATAATGCACAAGGTGAAAAATTAAGGGATGTTTTGCAGTATACTTTTGCAAAATATGAGATTAATGGCAATGTAACAGAAGATAAAGAAGTAGAACAAAACTTTGTGGAGTTGTTTTTGTCTGCAAAAAGAATAGAAGGTTGTTCAGAGAAGTCTTTAAAATATTATCAAGCAACTATTGATAAGATGTTAGATGAGCTAAACAAAGATGTGAAAAGAATTAGTACGGATGATGTAAGAACGTACTTGATACGATATCAAGAGAGAAAGAAGTCAAGTAAGGTTACAATAGACAATATACGTCGCATTCTATCAAGTTTTTTTTCATGGTTAGAAGACGAGGACTATATATTGAAAAGTCCTGTTAGGCGAATACATAAAATAAAGACAAGAACAAATATAAAAGAAACATATTCAGATGAAGCATTGGAAATGATGAGAGACAATTGCAAAGAAGTGAGAGATTTGGCAATTATAGATATGCTTGCATCAACAGGGATGCGTGTTGGTGAAATGGTTTTACTAAATCGAAATGATATAGATTTTAACGAAAGAGAATGCATTGTTTTTGGAAAAGGGAGTAAAGAAAGAGTTGTTTATTTTGATGCCAGAACAAAAATACATTTACAGAATTATTTGGAAAGTCGAAAGGACAATAATCCAGCTTTGTTTGTGTCGTTAAAATCACCGCACGAAAGATTGAAAGTAGGTGGTGTTGAAGTTCGTTTGAGAGAATTTGGAAAGCAATTAGGACTTAATAAGGTACACCCACACAAGTTCAGGCGTACACTTGCAACTATGGCAATAGATAAAGGAATGCCTATTGAACAGTTGCAACAACTTTTAGGACATAGAAAAATAGATACAACCTTGCAATACGCAATGGTTAAACAGAGCAATGTTAAGATTGCTCATCGTAAATATATTGGATAGGAAGGGAAATTATGGCTGAGTGGAAAGAATATACAGTTGCAGATGTGATTTCGACTGTTATTGATTACAGGGGAAAGACCCCTAAAAAGTTAGGTGGAGAATGGGGTGATTCAGGATATAGGGCTTTGTCGGCTAAGAATATTAAAACAGGAAAGATCGTTCAAGCTGACAGTATTAGATATGTTTCAGAAGAAATGTATAAATGTTGGATGAAAGAAGAAGTACAAAAGGAAGATATTCTTATAACATCTGAAGCTCCTTTTGGTCAGATATACTATTGGGATAGTGATGAAAAAATTGTTTTAAGTCAAAGACTGTTTGCTGTTAGAGTCAATCAACGATTCTATCCCAAATATATTTATTTTTATATGACATCTTCTTTCTTTCAAGCGGAGCTTGATGGTAGAGCAACGGGAACAACTGTCGTAGGGTTACGTCAGCCAGAATTATTAAAATGTAAAATTTTTGCTCCTGACTATCAAGAACAAAAAAGAATAGCGGATACACTATGGTGTATAGAACAAAAAATAAACAATAATGAAGCGATAAACAATAATTTAGTGGCTTAGCCTTTAAGCTTGGCATATTGCTTTTTCCAAGTTCGTGACGGCTTTTTGCAAAAACAATCTTCCGAGGAAAAGGCACAGACATTCGGTAATCCGTTATTCCCACATATATCTGGGTTATTAGCTCTGCAAACGTATGCTTGTAATTCTGTGTCTTGTGAATGTAGCAGTACATTAAAAGGTATTGAGAGGTCTTTCTTATTCATAATCCACCTCCGATATATCAATCTCTCCACTCATAAGTTTTGGAAGAAGCGTGTCTCTTGTTTCAGCAAGTTTTTTGTTCTCTATTCGATTTGCGATAATCAAATCATAAATTGGCTGAAGCAAGGCTCCAATTCGCTTGTAGTCTGCTTTGTTGGGTATGAGAACCTCTGCTTTTGAAAGTTCATCACGCTTGATGTGTCCCATTGTTGTAGCTTTATCGGCAGCAACGGCAATAAAGCGGTCAAGATGGTGTTTTGTCCAAACATAATAGAACCACTTGTCATGCTTGTTTGACATTACTTTGAACAAATGCTGATTTAAGCCACAGATACCGCCACACCAAAAATCAACTAACAGACTGCCTGACCAAGAGAAGATAACATCGCCATCGTGAATGATGTACTCACTTTTAATGTTTGGAGAACACAGTTCACTGTTATCATCACAGCAGCCTTGACGAAGTTCTTTGATTTTAAGAACCGGAATGCCTGTTTCGCTAGCAGTTGGACGATATTTTTGCATAGCAAGACCATTTAGATAGTCTGCAATATCTATCAAACTGGTTTGCTTCCAACCGTCAGGCAGCGTTTCAAGAGTTAAGAACTCATTTGAAAAGATAGCTTGAGCTTGCTGCTCTAAATTATTGTTTATTGTAATTATATTAAAGAAATAAAATATGTAAAAATGATATGCTGAGTAGCAAATTATATTATTGGCAATTTATACAAACGAGAAGGAGACAAAGTATGGGGCTTGTTTTAAATAATGAGAAAGAAAAACATCTGATTCTAAATACAGATAATGGAATTGAAATAAAATCAGTAGATGATTATATAAAAAAAGTAGGAATATTAAATTCAAATAAAAATAATCCTAGCGCACAATTATTTTTTAGGGGACAGGCTGTAGATTATTGGAATATTAGTTCAACTATTGTTAGGGATAAAAAGTTGGGAATAGAACATTATTTGATGTCAGAGCCATTGAGACAAATTCCAAATGAGTTTGTCAACATAGGTGATGGCTTTGAGATTATGGAGAAATATCAACATTATGGCATGTGCACTAGATTGTTAGATGTAACAACTAATCCGTTGGTGGCACTTTACTTTGCTTGTGAACATCATAAGGAAGAAGAGTACACAGATAGTGTTTCAAAAGAAAGTTTAAAAATGTCACCAATGGGTATTGTATATTTTAAAGAAGAAAATGCACCGTTAAAATATGATGATTTTGAGGTTAGAATTATATCGAAATTAGCAAGTTATGATTTAAATGAGTCTAGAACATTAGAAGAAGTCATTCATAAATTATATGAAGATAAAATTATAGGTGGTGAACAATTGAAAACGTGGTCTAATGATAAAGGTCTATTGGAATTTATTAACATTTGTCAGAACGTGTTTACAGTATTGCCAATTATGAATAATGATAGATTGATTAGGCAGAGTGGAGCATTTTTATTGCCAGGTCAATTTAATATTGAATGCAGAAAAGAAAAAATAAAAGATGCTGTAATTACTAAAGCAGAAGCAAATTTAAGAAGCGAATTTGAAAAGGAATTTTTTTATATTGATGATGAGGATAAGGAGAAAGTCAGGAGAGAATTAGAGCATTGTAATATAAGTGAAGCAAATTTGTTTCCTGAATTAGAATATCAATTAAATTATATTAGAAACAATAACAATCAACAAAAAAGAGCGGTTTCAGATTTTAAAAGATTTGAAATTTTTTCTAATATAACAGATGAACGCTTGGTAGTATCAGATGAATATAATTTGGATGATATTAAAAAGTCTATAATTGAATCAGGAATAGAAGAAAAATTGGCAGATGATTTGATGAATATACTGAAAGAAAATCAAGAGGTCGATTGGTTAAAGAGAGAAAGAGTTTTAAGCAGAATAAGAGTGTTAATGTGTAAAAAATTAATAAAGAATAATTATTCTAAGCGTGATGCAGAAAATATAGTAAAAAATCTTATTGATAAAATAATTGAAAAATATACAACGAGGTGATACATATGTTCACAGTATTTACAGAAGCTGACTACGAAAATTCCATAATAGAGTTATTCCAAAATATGGGATACGAGTACGTTTACAGTCCGGAGATTGAAAGAGATTTTTATAGTCCGTTATACAATGATGTGTTAATTGAATATATGCATAGGTTAAATCCTTCTCTTCCAGAGGAGGCTATTTCTGATGCTTTATACAAATTGAAAAATTATGATAATGGAGACATTGTACAGAAAAATGAAGCATTTATGGAATATATTCAAAATGGAATTCCTGTTAGGTATACAGTCGATGGAGAACAAGCTTCATCTATAGCATATATTGTGGATTATAAGAATGTAGATAACAATTCTTTTATTGTAGCAAATCAATGGACATTTATTGAAAATAGTAACAAGAGACCGGATATAATATTGTTTGTTAATGGATTACCGGTTGTATTAATAGAATTAAAATCACCATCGAGAGAAGAAACAGATGCTTCAGAAGGTTACGCACAGATACGAAATTATATACATGAGATTCCATCTATGTTTATTTACAATTGTATAAGTGTAATAAGCGATCAGTTAACATCTAAGGCGGGTACAATTACTTCTGGTGAGGACCGTTTTATGAAGTGGAAGACGAAAGATGGAAGCTATGAGAATACACAGCATGCTCAATTTGACACATTTTTTGAAGGAATGTTTGATAGGGCAAGATTATTGGATATTATTAAAAATTTTATTTGTTTTTCTGACGAAGGTTTAAAGAAATATAAAATTTTGGCTGGATATCACCAATATTTTGCTGTAAATAAAGCTATTGAAATGGCAAAAAAGGCTACAGTTACAGATGGAAAAGGTGGAGTTTTTTGGCATACACAAGGTTCAGGAAAATCTCTTTCTATGATATTTTATGCACATTTGTTACAGGAAGCACTAGACAGTCCAACTATAGTTGTTATTACAGACAGAAACGATTTGGATGATCAGCTTTTTGGTCAGTTTGCAAAATGCAGTAAATTTTTAAGACAAATGCCAGTTCATGCTACATGTAGAAAACTTGGAAAGAATGCATCAAAAGATGATATCGGACTAAAGGATTGGTTAGACGGCAGACAAGCTAATGGAATTATATTTACTACAATGCAGAAGTTTGAAGAATCAGAAGAACCATTATCAGAAAGACGAAATATTATTGTAATGGCTGATGAAGCTCATAGAGGACAGTATGGTTTAAAAGAAAAGGTCAAAATGGTAAAAGATGAGGATGGAAATGAAGAAGCAAAGATAGTAACAGGAACTGCAAGAATTATTAGAAATTGTTTGCCAAATGCTACTTATGTAGGATTTACAGGCACACCTATATCTATGAAAGATAGAAGTACAAGAGAAGTTTTTGGTGAGTACATAGATATATATGATATGACACAGGCAGTAGAAGATGGTGCCACAAGACCGGTTTATTATGAAAGTCGAGTTATTAATTTAAAGCTTGATGAAACAACTCTTAAATTAATTGACAAAGAATATGATCTTATGGCAATGAATGCAGATGCTGAAGTTGTACAAAAAAGTAAAAAGCAATTAGGACAAATGGAAGCTATCCTTGGAAATGACAAGACTATAGATTCTCTTGTTTGTGATATTTTAGATCATTATGAAAATAATAGAGCAAATATTCTTACAGGAAAAGCAATGATAGTTGCATATTCACGTCCTATTGCAATGAAAATATATAAGAAAATATTAGAACTACGTCCTACCTGGAATGAAAAAGTAGGAGTAATTATGACTGACAGTAATAAGGATCCTGAAGAATGGAAAGAAATTATTGGAAATAAACGTCATAAAGAGGAAATGGCAAAAAAATTTAAAGATAATGATAGCCCATTTAAAATCGCAATAGTAGTTGATATGTGGTTGACAGGATTTGATGTACCTTCATTGGCAACTATGTATGTTTATAAACCAATGAAGGGATATAATCTTATGCAGGCAATAGCAAGGGTTAATCGTGTTTTTGAAGATAAAGAAGGTGGACTTGTAGTTGATTATGTTGGCATTGCATCAGCTCTTAAGGAAGCAATGAATGATTATACTACTAGAGACAAGAAGAATTACGGGGATACTGATGTTGCAAAAGTGGCATATCCTAAGTTTTTGGAGAAGTTATCTATATGTCAGGATTTCTTCCACGAATATGATTATTCTAAATTCATTACAGGAACAGATTTAGAAAGATCAAAAGCAATAAGTGGTGGCGTAAACTTTATAGTGGACATAGGAAAAGAGGAAGAAAAAGCAGAGTTTCTAAAAGAAGCATTGCTCTTGAAAAAGTCGTTATCATTATGTTCATCTATGGTAGAAGAGTCATTACGTATTGAAGCAGCATTTTTTGAGTCAGTTAGAGTGCTCGTGACAAGATTAATGAATCAAGGACAAGGAAAGAAGATTTCTCTTCCTGAAATGAATGCAAGAATAAATGAATTATTAAAAGCAAGCATTAAAAGTGATGGAGTTATTAATTTATTTTCAGATGTGTCACAAAATTTCTCGCTTTTTGATCCTAAATTTTTAGAAGAAATATCTAAGATGAAGGAAAAAAATCTTGCGGTTGAGTTGTTGAAGAAACTTATAGCAGAACAGGTGCGTATATACAGAAGAACAAATGTAGTTAAATCTGAGAAATTTAGCGAAATTATACAGAGTGTTATGAATAAGTACCTTAATGGAATGCTTACAAATGAACAGGTAATAGAAGAACTTCTTAATATCGCTAAACAGATTACATCAGCAAACAATGAAGGGGAGAAGTTAGGGTTAACAGCAGATGAATTAGCGTTTTATGATGCATTGACTAAACCACAAGCTATTAAAGATTTTTATGAGAATGAAGAGTTAATTGCAATTACAAAAGAATTGGCAGATACATTACGAAAAAATAGAACAATTGATTGGCAAAAAAGAGATTCAGCACGTGCAAAAATGAGAATGATGATTAAACGTTTACTTAAGAAACATAAATATCCACCGGAAGGTATGGATGATGCTGTTCAGACAGTAATGACACAGTGCGAATTATGGACCGATAATAATGATATGGAAAGAGAAAATGATAAAGTTATAAAATTCAATAAAGGTACTGTGTTATACGGAGATATGCAGGAAAAATGTATGAAGATTGCTGAGTCGGAAACGGGATATGATGAAAAAAGATAAGAGGTGTAAAATAATATGTGGATAATTGCGGGTATTACGGTTATAATTTTTCTTTCGACAACAATTTATGCAATAATTACGAAAAATAGCTATGAAATAAAAGCACCGGATAAAGAGAATGTTAATATTAGATTATTTATGATGCAAGGAGCAATATTTGTAGTTGTTTTTTCAACGATAACATTTTATATAGGAACATTTATTGATGAAAAAACAGCATTGATTTATCCTTTTCTTTTAATATTAGTGTATATCTTTTACAATGTTATGTTTGACATATGGTTTAATAAAGAAGAGCTAAGCAAGGAAGAGAAGAAATGGGTTATATTAGTTACGGAAATTAGTTGTTGTATTGTAATGGTAAGCTCAGTAGATGTGAAAGAAATAAAATTAACAATTGTGTTAGTATTAGCATATATGTTTTCAGCACATTTTCCTTATATGGATATGATTAAAGAAGATGCTAGAAAAGAAATTAGCATAAAATATTTGCTTGCAACATTAAAAAAGAATATGCTTAAAATAAAAGATATTTTATTGTTAGAGAAAAACAAACGAATGAGTTTAGTACTTGGGGGATTGTTGACAATTGTGTTTATTTTTTTAGAAAGATACCGTGATTATACTATTCCAATAATAAGAGGGATAGGTATAGGAACAGGTGTATCAGTCCCGTTGATATTTATATTATTTTTGGGAGAAGATAAAATTTTAAAAATTGAAACCAATCTAAAAGAAAAAGTGATATTTTACATAAAACATAGGAAATAGTTGTGATATAAAAAATGAAATAGGAGAGAATTTGTAAATGAAAAAATAGAAGAATATATATGATGATCAGCGAGTTTTAGAAATATGGAAAAAATGGTATAGCAAATCGGTAGAGGATAATTACTTAACGAGAACATTTTGTGTGTTTTTTTCCGAAAGTGAGGATCAGCTGAGCCAATGGAGAGGATATGCACAAAATGGAAAAGGTCTTGCTATAGGATTTGATAAGAGAATACTTGAAGAATTAAATTTAATAAATGAGTATAATATTGCATTTGGAAAAGTAATATATAATGATACTGAGGCATATGTTCAAGATATAGTTCAAGATAATATTGAAAAATTTCAATGTAAAAGCCTTGTACATGTAGCATTGGAGTTATGCCAAGATTATAGATTAAAATTCCCATTTATGAAGAAACCAGGATTTGAAGAGAAAAAAGAATGGCGCGGAATTGTATGTTCGAGAATTGGAAATTATAACATTCCTTGTTCAGAACAAATACTGTTTTCAAAAATCAAATATATCATATCGATAGAAAGTGTTGTGATAAAAATGGAAATATATATTTGAAAGTTAAAATAAAAGTGTCTGAAATATGGTGAAGGATAAATAGAAAATGAAAAAATCGGAATGTAGAATGGAAGAAGGTGCGTTATGGATTCAATTGTAAATATAATTTTAAGTGGAATAACTTATGATTTAATAAAAAAAGGAACAGAGTTAACTTTTAATAATGTATTTGGAAGATTTCATGGAAAAAGAATTAATGAAAACATTAATATATACAATAATTTCTTAGATGAAATTAATAACGAAAAAGACTTAAATAACAAAGAAAGAGTTATGCAGGATATTTTATCAAATAAAGAGTCATACACAAATATATTCGAAAATGATTTGTATAATACAAATTTTGCAAAGAGACTTGATTACATAATATTTCTTATTAATAAATCAAGAAAAAATAGTAAAAAGATAAACTTAGAATATTTAGGAGAGTTTTTAGGTCTTAGTTCAGTAAATCCATTATTGAAATATTATAAATGTGATGAAGAACCATCATATAATTTTTGTGAATCTGTTGCTGAGAAGCTAGGTGTAAATACAGAATGGTTAAAAAATGGAAATATTAATGAAGCTGTATTTGGAACAAGCTTGCCTACAATATATGAGCCAGAGAAATTATTGGAAAATATAAATCAAAGAGATGATAAGATTCATTTTGTGATTAATGAAGATGAAAATAATCGAAGAATAATTGTAGTTAAAAAATATAATGAATTAAAATATGAATATTATCCATATGAGTATGTTTTTAACAGTAGTGTAGGTGCGAGTGGAATGAGCCAGTTGGTATCTTTGTATAAGTTTTTATATAAATTTAGAATCAACGAAGGAAATATAGATAATGTACACATAGTTACGCAGGAAACATTTGATGGAATTTTAATGGGAAATATATATTGTGGAGTTATTGAGCAATATATGCCGATAAAATTTAGAAATATTTTAGATGATTTTTTAGATATATGCTATAAACATTTTACAACTAGGGAGTATAAGGAATTGTATGGTGATGATTTTTTGAAGATACAAGAAATAGTGATGGCGGAACTGAAAAGAGAAAACTAATAAAGAATAAATAGAAACAAATGTATAACAGATTTTTTTGCGAAAAATTTAATTGAAAATAGTTATTATTTATTAATAAAGCAAATTTTGAAAGTTACAGGAGGTAACAACCATGGAAGATTGTGGATTTACAAAAGAAAACAAATGGTTTAGATATCGTGCAGCAGCAATTATAATTGAAGAAGGTTATGTGCTATTTGCAGGAAATGAAATAGATGACTATTACTATTCAATTGGTGGTGGCGTTCATATGGGAGAAACATCTGAGCAGGCAGTAAAAAGAGAAGTCCTTGAAGAAACAGGTGTGCCTTATGAAATCGACCGCCTTGCTGTTATTCACGAAAACTTTTTTGATGAAAATCAAGGAACTTTAAAAGGAATGGATTGTCACGAAGTTTCAATGTACTATTTAATGAAGCCTAGAGGAACAAGAAAAATTAATAGCAATAGTTACACGCAGGGAGTAAGGGAGAAAATGCATTGGATTCCACTAGAAGATTTGGATAAATATAAGGCATTTCCAACTTTTCTAAAGGAATATCTTAGCGTGGAACATACTGGTATTGAACATATAGTTACAGATGAAAGAAAATAAACCACCGATATAAACCGGTGGTTCTCATTGAATTTAACTTAGAATCTATTTAAAAATGTCACTTTGGGCAATATCTTTCAATGCATTAATAGCAACTTCATAAGGTATAGATTCTTCTAGAAGTTGAGTGGTTAGAGTATCATAATCGTTTTTGTAGGCTTTTTCCGTTATAATTTGTTCAAGTAGTTGTGGAACATTTACATCTGGAAGAGCAGAGGGACAAATTGGTGATTGTGCTCTAATGCTTCTTACTTCATTTACAAGATTTTTGAAATTCTCATCAAGACGAACAAGTGGAAGTAACTTATAAATATCATATATGTGTCGTGAATGTTTTTGTTTTTTACCTTGCAAATAGTAATCACAAATGGCAAAAATTTTGTCTGCTAAAGTACGATCAATACCTTGTATTTTCATAGAAAAGGGTATTAATGAAAATTCTTCAGCATAGTCTGGTGCTTCTGTTTTCATCATATCGCCAATATAGCTGTGAACAGGCAATATTACTGTTGGAAAAGAAACAGCAGTATAAGAAGTTTCTAGTAGCACAGCAGGTTTTAAGGCTACACTGGATAAGGGAAGTACAGAATTATAACTGATGATATAGCGATTATAATCACGACGGCTTCTGGTTTCATTGAGATTTTCAATATTCATTCCCAGTTCATCTGCTGAAGAAACAATTGCCTGTTTTATTTTCTTCTTTTGCCCCTGTGATATTTGAGTATCAATTGTAATATCTATATCTTCTGAAAAGCGTTGTATAACTTTATGACATTTACTTAAAGAAGTGCCCCCTTTGAAAACGATGTAAGGCATTTTTTCGGACAATAGTCGAAGAAGCATGGTGACATAATAGTCCTTTTCTATTGCCTGTGCCATTATACCAGTCTGTTCGTAAGCTAGTTCTATTGCGTTTAGAAATTGTTCATTATTCTTGTGTAAGTACATCATTGTAAATCACCCTAGTTTCTACCAGATTTTTATAAAGTTTGTCTGGATAATATGGAAAATAAGATTCTAAATCAGAAATTCTTAAACCTACCTTGCGCATATATTGATATAAACGTTTCTGCAAAGCTATTCCAGACATTTCAGAATAGACATCCACATCTTTTAACATATCAAGAAACTGTAAAGCCATATAATTTTCTTCTGTTACAGGGACTTTAGGCTTTCTGATAATTATACGGGACTTAGCCAGAAAAGTTTCACGGTATTCGTTTGTTGCTTTGTTTGTTACAATCTCATATTGCATTGGAACCTGTGTAGTAAGCCCCAGCTGGTTGAAAAATAATAATCCACTGATATAACCACAACGATTACTTTTATCACAAAGATATTTATATTCTAAAACTCTTTCTAATGTGGGTCTTGCCCCAGACTTGAAAATGCTTGGCTGGGGAAGGTAATAAATACCTTTGTCAAAACGTTTTACTTTTTCTGAATCAGTTAACTTTTTGAGCTGTTGGCGAATATTATTTTCAGTCATTCCTTCAATCTGTATGTCGGAAAGAAAAAAAGGCTCATTTTCTTTGTAATTTTCCGTAATGTATTGATATAAATTAGACATTTCATACCTCCAATAACAAAAACGTATTTTCATATTTCTCTTTTGTTATTATATCTGTTTCTGAAATAAATATCAACATTTTAACAAAAGAAATCGACATCGAGGTTGAAGGCAAAACTAACTTATGGTTTGCTTTTCCTGTTTTAATTTTGCAGGATAAAATCAATCTTGATTCAGAAAAAATCATGGAGATTGCAGAGTTTAGAATAGATGGATAAATTGAAGGAATAATGGCATCTGATGGCGAAGAACAGGATGCTTACATATTGGGAGTGAATCAACCGGTGGAAGAATTTACAGGGAAGATAATTGATATCATTCATAGGTTTAATGATGTTGAAGAGAATACAAAAAAGCGACTAATCCATATTCTGATTATGGATTAGTCGCTTGATTATTGTTTGAAGAATGTTTATAGTAATCTTAAATATTGTTCATTACATTAAATATATGGAAAAATGTGCAGAGATAAGATGTATTGTGTAAGGAGATTATTATGGCTAAATTATGGGATGCATATGACAAAAATTTTAAAACCAAATATATCAAATCACAATATTCCTTTAATTTACTTTTCAGACAAAAGAGAGAATGTATTGGTGTATTTAAGCAATGCTATTGAAAAATTTTGTAAGGAAAAGCATTTTAAGTTTGAGGGCTTCTGGCATAAATGGGGACCGTATGGATTTGATAAAGATGGTAAGTTGTGCCTGGAAGAATATTATCCAAATGCATTGAAAGAAACGTATAGTGGAGTGGAAGGATATATATATTCATGCGACAATATATCAACATACAAAGAGTTAAATATTCACATTCCTAATGCATATATTTCAGATCGACCAACAAAAGTGGAACATTGCGAATATGTTTCAGATGCATATTATGAAGTAATAAAGGCTGAACAGGAAGGCTTAATAACAATTTGCCGATATGATGAATTTATAAAAAAGAGAAAAGAATGGTTACAGAAAACTATTCGAGATGAGTTTGCTAATAGTTTGTTGGCACCGGATTATAGATTTTTCCTTGAAAATAAATTTGCAGATATTTTAGCTGGTAAATAGAAAAATTGGAGCATTTATGAAATATACAATAAAAGAAAATCAATTGGATTATGAAACATATTACAACCTTAGAGAATCAGTTGGATGGAATAACTGGAGCAAGGTACAGGCACAGAAAGCACTCAAAAAATCTTATTACTCAATTGTGATTTATGATAATGAAAATGCAATTGGTATGGGAAGAGTTGTGGGCTATGGCATATATTTCACCATTGTAGATATTGTGGTAAGACCTGAATATCAGGGCAAGAAAATAGGAACGGCAATAATAAACTCTATTTTAAAGTATATTGAAAGAAATATGTACGATGGAAGTAGAGTGAGCGTACAATTGTTAGCAGAGGCAGGTAAAGAACAATTTTACATAAAGCAGGGATTCAAACTTGTGCCACATCAGTATTGTGGACCGGCACTGAGAAAAATAATATATAAAAAATAAATTAGATTTTAGGGAGATTCAAAATGCACACCAAAATAATGATAATTGGCAGTCCCGGTTCAGGGAAAAGCACCTTTGCAAGAAAATTACGAGACAAAACAGGTTTGCCATTGTTTTACTTAGATATGATAAAACATAAACCGGACAGAACTACAATTTCATCAGAAGAATTTGACAAAAAATTAAAGGAAATACTTGTTAAAAAACAATGGATAATTGATGGAAACTATCAAAGAACATTGGAAGCCAGAATGAAAGAATGTGACCTGATAATACTATTCGATTTGCCGACAAAAGTATGCTTAGAGGGAGCAAAATCAAGAATAGGAACAAAAAGAGAAGATATGCCTTGGGTGGAAACTGAGGAAACATTTGAGGGAGAATTCAAACAATGGATTCAGGAATTTTCAGATAAAAGTCTTCCTGAAATATATCAGCTTCTTGAAAAATACAAAGACAAAGAAGTTGTGATTTTTAAATCAAGAGAAGAAGCAAATCTTTATTTGGAAAATTTATAACAGCAAATCATTTCATATGTTAAACTCAATGCTCAATTGTTTTCCATAAATATCGTATTGTTTGATATTATAAATTTTCAGTGTTATATTTTAGTCACGGTACCGAAAAATTATGAGGAGAAAGCTGTCAGACAGTAGTGATAAAATATGAATTTAATAGGAAACAATATAAAAATAATTAGAAAGCAGATTGGTTTGACACAGGAAGAATTGGCATTACATATTGGTGTAACACCACAGGCTGTAAGTAGATGGGAAAACGGAACAGGGATGCCTGATATTTCTATGGTAGTGCCATTGGCAAAAACACTTAATGTTTCAACGGATTATCTCTTTGGATTAGAGAAAAATGAAATTGATGACAATGTTTATGTAGAACTAAAAAGACATATAGAAAAAATAGAAACGGAATCAGGGAGAAAGGCAGAAGCAGCACTTTTATCATGTCAGTTTATGTTAAAGAAAGTTTATGAAGCACCAGATAATTATATTTATTCAGTCTTTTTTGTAGAGCAGGTTGCAAACTTAAGCAGATTTGTAGATTTGGAAAAATATGCCGAGGACAAGTGGGCTGAGTACAGGGAATTGGCTATAAAGTACGGTTCCAATGCCATAAGATTTGCAAACAATAAGGAATGGATTGAACGTGCACATTTTGCGTTGGCGTGGATTTACATACATGATAGAAATTATGCGTATGCCAGAGAACATATTGAACAACTGCCATCAGTATCTTCTAACAGACTTCAGGAAAGTATCTTGGCACAGTTGGAAGCTTTTGAGAATGGCATTGATGCAATGGATGAAGCAGTAACTAAAAATCTTCAAAATTTTGTTCGTGCAATTAACAAGGAAAATTTGTACGCAATGGAGACTTTTTCATGGCAGAAACCTTTGCGTGCAGTGGAATTTGGTCAGTGGGCAATTAGACTAATAGAGGTATTCGGTGAAAATAAATATTTGAAATCATATTGCAGAGGTTTCTTAAGAGATATTTATAAATATCTAATTAATGCAGAGGTTATTTTAGGCAGATTTGAAAATGCAGCGAAATATTTTGAAGAATTAAAAGAGCAGATGCAAAAGCAATATGAATATCATCAAAGTATACTTTCTGATGAGGCAGAAAAGGCCAAGTTTAACGATAGACAAATTGGTTATATGGAGGCTTATACACAAGAATTTATAAAGGAAAAACAACAGGATGTAGTTAATTATATTCTGGGGTGCTGGCCTGGAAAAATGGCAGAAAAATTTGCTGAGGCAATAGGATATTCTAAATAGTTGTAGTAAAAAGCTCTGATGTTTAGGGGTTTTTTGTTTGTATATGAATTATGATTAACACACAACCACTCAACCCCCAGTTGAAAAATATCGACTTTTAATTTATTGAAAGCCATCTCCATATTATATATAATTTCATTATCGGAGGTGATTACATGGAAAATACAGTCAATATTTTGGCAACTAATATACAAACATATCGTAAAAAATCCAAAATGACACAGGAGGAACTTGCAAATAAGTTGGGAGTTTCTTTTCAGGCAGTTTCAAAGTGGGAAAATGCAAAGTCATTGCCGGATATTTTATTTTTGCCGGTTTTAGCAGAACTGTTTAACTGCAACATAGACGAACTTTTCTCAAGAAAATCAGAACCAAATGTCAATAATGAATATTGTACAGAATTGCCATGGGAGGACGATGGTGTTATTCGTGGTGTGGTTTGCAAAGGTAGAAAAATTTTACAAAAAACAGACAAAATAACTGAAAAGTTTACTTTTGAAATAATTGGTGATGCAAAAAGTGTTCAAAGCCAGTGCAATATATATGTTGAAGGTTGTGTTTCAGGTGGATGCAATGCAAATGGAGAAGTGAATATTACCGGGCATTTAAGTGGTGGTTGTAACTCAAATGGAAATGTTACGGTTGGGGGACATTTCTCAGGAGGGTGTAATGCAGGTGGAAATATAACAGTTGGTGGTGATTTATCAGGTGACATCAATTGTGGAGAAACGGTTCAGGTAAATGGAAATGTTAAGGCAGATAAAATAAAGGGCAACCTTGTTTGTAACTCGATAAAATGTGACAAGGTTGAAGGCAATGTTGTTTGTAATTCAATAGATAGTGATATTGTTAAAGGGGATATTAAAGTTAAAGAATAAATTATCCCCCAAGATGTCCCAAAATGTCCCTCAAGGAGACATTTTATTTTATGGACTATTAGTAAAATAGAATAATATTGAAAAGGCAGATTAAAAAATCTGTCTTTTTTTATAACTTGTATTTATAATCTAAAAGGTGAGATTGCTTAAAAAGCATAATGTAAAAAATCGATTATTATGCATTGAATGTATAATGATTTGTCAGTATACTTAAACCAAAATAACAATATAAATTTATGAATAAAGGTGAACGTTATGACAAAAAGAAAAGCGTTGGAAATTTTATTAATTGTATTAAATATTATAGGAATTGTGTTGTTGGTTCATTTTGCAATTCCATACATTACATACAACACTACAATATTAAACCCAAATGCCATACTACCTTTTGAGGCGTGGGACAGGGCAGGAATGATACTAACACTGGGATTTGTTCCGTTGTTAGCAATAAATATTCTTAGTTTTATTTTATAAAGTTTAAAGAAAAATATTATGGATTTATATTTTTTATTCCAAGTATAATACGCTTTATTATTGTTTTAAGTTAATGGATAAATTAGAAAAAGGAGAAGATAAAAATTGAATTTAGAAGAACAAAAGCAGTATGTTTTAAGTGGAAAAATGTACAATGATTTAACAGATGAATTGGTTAAGGCGCGTGAAGATACAGTTTTTTTAACCAACCAGTACAATGCAAGTTTCGGTCAGCCATCAGAAGAAAGGGAAGCTATTCTTAAGAAGTTGTTGAAATCAATAGGTAAAGGTGTTCATTTTGAACCAAATTTCAGATGTGAGTTTGGCTTCAACATTTCTATTGGAAATAATTTTTATGCCAACTTTGACTGCATTATGTTAGATGGTGGTGGCATTGAAATTGGCGATAATGTGTTGTTTGGACCAAGAGTTGGAATATATACTTCAAATCACGCAATAGATTCCTGGGAGCGTACTTATGGTGCATGCTATGCCAAACCAGTAAAAATCGGAAATAACGTTTGGGTGGGAGCCGGAGTCCACATCAACCAGGGCGTAACTATTGGAGACAACACAATTATAGGTTCAGGCAGTGTAATCACAAAAGACATTCCTGCAAATGTAGTTGCAGCAGGTGTGCCATGCAAGGTCATACGTGAAATAACTGAGGACGACAAAACAGGTTATCGCCCATAAGTTAAGCAGTATAGATGCTTAAAATATTATGAATATTAATATATTGAAAATATATGTGTAGGCGAAATGTATATGAATATCAAGTTAGGAGAAATTGCAAATGTGGAAAATTAAACATATATTTGATGGTGACTATGGCTGTGAGGAGAGAAATCCAAACGAAGCTCCCAAAGTATCGGTGACCTTAATAAATGAAGATAATGAAGCAAAGATTATATCTGTAGAGGATCAGTGGCTTATAGATAACAATTTAGATGAAGGCGATGAATGGCCCTATTTGGCACTGTCAGAAGAATAAATTTCTCACACGAAAATTCAACGAATAATTTGGAGGAAAAACATGGAAATAAAAGAGATAATTCAAAAAAATCAAGGCTACAATAGCAACAACTTAAACGTGCCAAAGTCATTAAAAGCTACAGCACAGAAACTATGTTTTGAATACAATCAGACAGGACCGGACGAGGCTGAAAAGCGTAGAGAGATTCTTAAAAACTTACTTGGAAAATGTTCTGATTTAACATTTATTGAACCATCATTTCACTGTGATTACGGATTCAATATTTTTGTAGATGGACTGGCAGTTATTAATTACAACTGTGTAATATTAGACACATCACCTGTACATATTGGGGCCAATGCTTTCATCGCACCGGGAGTATGCATTGCCTGCGCAGGACATTCCATTAATCCTGAGCAAAGAGCGAAGGGAATCAGTACATCAAAACCAATTACTATCGGAAAAGATGTGTGGATAGGTGCCAATGCTGTCATCTGTGGTGGAGTTACAATAGGAGAAGGTAGCATAATTGGTGCAGGAAGTGTTGTAACAAAAGATATACCACCAATGGTAGTAGCTGCTGGAAACCCATGCAGAGTGATTCGTGAAGTAAGAGAAGATGATAAAATTCAGCCGGAGGATTTGGCATTTTAGGAAAACAGAATATTTATATTGTGTAAAGATGTCTTTTTAGGCATCTTTATTTAATAATAGGAATGATTACTATTTTGCTTGACTTAAATTCGAAAATAGGATATACTCTCTATTAAGAATAAATCCTAATAAGGAGAAGCAATGATAACCAGAAGGAATACTATTCAAAAAGAGTTAATACGAAATGCTGTATATGAGATGAAAAGACATGCTACAGCAAATGAAGTGTATGATTTTTTAAAAGAAACATATCCTACAATTGGAAAGGGAACAGTATATAGAAACCTTGATATATTGGCAGAAGAAGGAACTTTGAGAAAAGTTGAAGTGCCGGATGGACCTAATAGATTTGATTTTACTTTGACAAATCACTATCACGTCAGGTGTGTAAAATGTGGTGATGTGTCAGATGTGGATATGGACGAAATACCAAATTTGCTGGAAAGAATTCATGACACTCATGGAATTGAATTTCTAAATTGTGATATTTCATTTAAAGGTATTTGCCCAAAATGCAGAAAGAAGCTAAAGGAGGAATAACATGGATAAAAAAGCAATGTATAAACTAAGTTATGGTTTGTTTGTACTGACGGCAAGGGAATCAGAAAAGGACAACGGATGTATAATTAACACTGCAATTCAGGCAGCTTCGGAACCGAACCAGTTAAGCATCTGTGTTAACAAAGCAAATTATACTCATGATATGATTGAAAGAACAGGAAAATTTACAGTATCAGTTCTAAGTCAGAATGCACAGTTCGAATTATTCAAACATTTTGGTTTTCAGTCAGGAAGGGATACAAATAAGTTTGAATCATTTAGAAAGTGTACAAGAGGTGAAAATGGTATTTATTATATTACAGAGGGTACAAATGCATACATTTCTGTAACAGTTAATAAAACAGAAGATTTAGGTTCACATACAATGTTTATCGGTGAGATAACAGATATGGAAGTGTTAAGTGATATTCCATCGGCAACATATGAGTATTATCAGAATAATATTAAGCCTAAGCCACAGGCAGTTGGAAAAACAGATGATGGTCAGACAATATGGCGATGTAGGATTTGTGGATATGAATATGTAGGAGAGGAATTACCGGATGATTTTATATGCCCTTTATGTAAGCATCCGGCGTCAGATTTTGAGAAAATAGTAAACAAAACGGAGGTAAAAGAAATGGAAGAAAACAAATATGCAGGAACACAAACAGAGAAAAATTTACAGGAGGCATTTGCAGGGGAATCACAGGCAAGAAATAAATATACTTATTTTGCTTCTGTGGCAAAGAAGGAAGGCTATGAGCAGATGTCTGCATTATTTTTAAAGACAGCAGATAATGAGAAAGAACATGCAAAGATGTGGTTCAAGGAGTTAGCAGGAATTGGTGATACAAAGGAAAATTTAGCAGCAGCTGCAGAAGGCGAGAATTATGAGTGGACAGATATGTATGAAGATTTTGCTGAAACAGCTGAGGAAGAAGGCTTCGCAGAGCTTGCAGCAAAATTCAGGGCAGTAGGTGAGATTGAGAAGCACCACGAAGAAAGATATCGTGCACTCCTTAAGAATATTGAAACTGCACAGGTATTTGAAAAGAGTGAAGTTAAGGTGTGGGAATGTCGTAACTGTGGACATATTGTAGTAGGAACAAAGGCTCCGGAAGTATGTCCGGTATGTAATCACCCACAAAGTTACTTTGAAGTACATGAAGAAAATTATTAACATAAATTGATATAACAGGAAAGTCCCACAGTTTGACATAAAAGTTATAATCAAATATAGTCTATTTAAGAACTATATTAAAGCTTTCACTCATCACCGGATGAGTGGTAATAAAGCATTCAAGACTAAATCGTAGGTACGGTGTTTCGGCATTATAAGATTTAGTTTTGAATGCTTATTTTTTTGAAAGGAGATTAAGGAATTATGGAAATTGTTAATAATCAGGGAAAGTGGGCTGAGTTATTGGCGCAGGTAAGAGCGTCTGATTTTTATGAAAAAAACGGGTATATCAAATCAGCTGAAATATGTGACGATGAGGGTTGCCCTCATGTGTGGATGAGAAAGAAACTAATTTGAAAGTTTAGAACAAATAAAAGGTTGTAATATTGCTTTTAATTATTGGTATTGTTATATTTTAACAAGAGTTATCTATTATAAAATTGTTATGTGCTTTAAAGCCATGAAAACAAAAACATGGGAAGCACTGTTTGACTAAAAGAAAAAGAGGAAGACAATATGGAATTTTATATGGATGACTATGTTTATAGGTTGGAAATTTAGGAGGTAAAATACATTGAGCAGTAAAACAGCATATTTTCACCTACCGGGATTATTTGAATTTTACGAACTATATAAAGTGTTCCTGCCAATTTTCAGGGAGCATAGAGAATACTTTTATGATTGGTGTGATATAGGTTCCATATATGGCTCACCTATGGATTGTATCTGGAGTGGTGGTCGTGTTGAAGTTGGAGAAGCAGAAACGTGGAAGGTGCTTAATTTAATGCAGGAATACGGCATTTCGGCAAGACTTACTTTTAGTAATTCATTGTTAAAAGAGGAACATCTTTCAGATAAAATATGCAATGACATTTGTTCTTTGTTTGCACAAAACAAAAGTGAAAAAAACAACCAGACTCGGATTAATATACAAAATGCATCAATGGAAAGTTGTGGTACTCAAAATCAAAAAATAATTAATAGCTATGTTTCAAATGGCGTAATAGTTCATTCAGATTTGTTACTTAATTACCTGAAAAAGAATTATCCTGAATTATATTTTGTATCATCAACTACAAAGGTCATAACAGATTTTCAGGAATTTTTAAAAGAATTAAATAGAGAAGATTTTAGGTATGTTGTACCTGATTTTCGATTAAATAAAGAATTTGATAAACTAAAAACATTATCAGAAAAGCAAAAGGATAAAGTAGAGTTTTTGTGTAACGAATGTTGTTGGTTTGGATGCAAGGACAGAAAAGTCTGTTATGAAGCAGTGAGCCACAAAAATCTTGGAGAAGATTTTGAGCATTATTGTAAGGCACCAGATTCAAGTGGTGGATATCAATTTTCAAAGGCAATGGAAAATCCGGGATTTATTAGTGTAGAAAATATTAAAAATGTATACTTGCCAATGGGATTTACCAACTTTAAAATAGAAGGAAGAGGACTTGGAAGTGCTTTGGTTTTGGAATTTTTACTTTACTACATGACAAAGCCGGAGTACCAAATCAATGTTAGAGAAAAAATATATTTAGATAACATGTTGGATTTATTTTGATTTAGAAAGGGTGATAAAAATATAAAGAATGCAAAGACAATTGCAGAAATTATGAGCAATGCAGGTTATGACGTGGAACTTGTTAAGATTTATGTTGATATAGGTTTATAAGTAAAAAAACGGAGGTACAAAAATGTCAAAAACATTCGTAGTATATTATTCATGGTCAAATGGAAATACAAAAAGAATTGCCGAAAAAATGGCAGAAGAATGTAAAGGGGCAGAAATTGTGCATCCTATGGAAATTCAGTTTGACTCACAGGGTGGTCCAAAACTTGAAACATCAGAGAGCAAGATAGGGCAGTGGATTGCAGAAATAATAAGCAGTTTATAGAAAATCAGTATATAATGGTAAAGAGAAAAGCAGGATAACTTGAAAGTGATAGTTAATCTTGCTTTTTTTCATAATAAATAATAATTAAAAAATCATAAATTAGAAAATTCTATTGCTTAATTTTGTCATAAATATAGCTAACACTGCTGAAATAATTCTAACAAAAACGGTGCTCCACCAAATCATTATCTGTCCACCTAAAAGTGGTGGTAATATAAGCATTAATACAAGCATAAGGACAGGTTCAATAAATGTCAGTATATAGGATGATACTGCTTTTTCTGTTGCATAAAATCCGGCTGTTGATATTCTTGTAATTGCAACAAATGGAACAGAAATCAAAAAGATAGGAATGATTTTAGCAGTCTCTGCATTTACTGCATCTGAAGAACCAAATAACGTTCCTATATGCCATCTGCCAAGGTACATGATAGCACAGCCGATGAAAGCTAGAATAATAGCAAAAATATATGCCATACGTTTAACTTCAGCTAAATCTTTTTCCTTATGTTCACCATAATATTGGCTCATAAGTGGCTGACTGCCGTCACCTACCCCCTGTAAAATCAAATAGATAATACAGACTATATAGGATATGCAGGCATAGGTGGCAATCGCTTGTTCTCCACCATAGGATGCAGAAAAACGATTGATGATTACCAAAGAAATATTAGGTGTTAGTGCAAGCCCAAAAGGAGCTAAACCTACTTTGAAAATTGATTTGCAAAGGTTACTAAATTCCACTTTATTTACACTAATAACCAAATTCTTTTTTAATATAGAATATAAGAGAGCAATAAGTAAGGTCACACCTTGACTGATAATCGTAGCAAGTGCAGCCCCTGTTATTCCAAGGCTGTAAACCCATACAAATAAGAAATCAAGAATAATATTAGTGGCAAAACCTCCAAGCATGGCAATCATTGCAAAAGAAGAATTTCCAAAGTTTCGAATAAAAGGAATTAGTCCGGTTCCTCCAATTTGCAATATAGTACCCAAGGCAATGATTTTAATATAGCTTGTTGCATAATCAAGTATCAGTCCATCTGCTCCTAAAAGAGTTAATACAGTATGAGCAGAAAAGAAAGTAAGTAAAGTAAAAATAATACTTGCAGCTATAAGTAGCCACCATGAAGCAGCAATAAACTGTTTTGCTTTTTGATGGTTTCCTTCTGCCATATTGATAGAGTAGTAAACAGCACCACCCATGCCAATGCCGGTTCCCACTGACTGTATCAGTGCAACAATTGGATAAGCTATATTGATTGCAGAAAGACCGGCATCACCTATGGTATTGCCAACAAAATAACCATCTACAATTGCATAAATACCTGACAGGGCAAATGCAATGATAGAGGGGATGACAAATTTAAAAAAAGTGTTACGATTACTCATTTTCTGTTGAATATCCGTTTCGAAATAAGTTTATAAAAAGTTCTGTATCATTATTCATTCTGGTAACGTTATCTACCCCCATGTGATTTATGGCAAACAGCTCTCTTTTATGCAGAGCTTCAATAATTTCACCGGCATAAATCTTCCCTTCCCGTGTAAGTTTTATTAATTTATTACGTTTGTCTGTTTCATCAGTAGATAATTCAATATAATTATTTGAAGAAAAATCTTTTAGAATTGTATTTATGGTTTGTTTAGGAATAGACCAATTTTGTGAAATACTTTTCTGGGTGCAATTATCTTTTGCTTCATAAAGAGAATAGAGTACAAGCACGCCGTTAGATGACAGACCATGCTTCTTTGCCCAATCCTCATACATGGCATTTCCCTCCTTCCAAAGAGCATAAAATCTTTGTAATTGTTCAAATTTATCTTTTTTGCTATTCATATTTACCTCCAAAAAAAAATGGTACGATAACGTACTAATGAATTATAGTCCTATATAGGACTAATGTCAAGAAAAAAAGTATGACATAAAATGGATATGCGAATCTGTCGATATAAGGTATAGTATATGCATTGAATTTAACAAATCGGAATTGGCACAACATTTTTGGATGAGTAAATGTTGAGTTTTACATTGTGGATATGATAAAATAAGGTCAGATAAATTGGACGAAACTATTATAAAACTTATGTATTCAGTGATTGATTTGTGTCGGATGAAACGCATATTGCAATGTTTTGTATCGGGCAATCAAGGAATATAAGTTTATCTGAAAGGAGTATTGTTATGTACAAAAAAATAATATCATATCTGTTAATTTTTACCTTATTTTTAGGAACATTACAAAATGTAGGAATAGTCAGAGGTGATACAGGAAATGAAGAAAGCTGGGAAATAGATTTATCATCGAATAACACCAGTATGACATTTATGTACGAACCAAAGAGTGATGGAATATATCAGATATATACGAAAGGATCCTATTGGAATAGGGTTTTATTGACGGTAAAGGATATTTCTACGGGAACAATTATTTCTAGTACAACAGGTGATTGGGCAACTGCACGAAATGATCATTTAGAATTATTTAACTATAAAAGATATTCATTTACTTTTTCGTTGATTGATGACGATGAGGGATTTGCTGGAAATGTATCAATTAATTTGTTTAAAGAAGGTTTGCAAGATTTATTTACAATTGAGAATGGTGTATTAAAAGATGTTAGTGAGTATTCTCAAAATTTTATTATACCAGAAGGCGTAAAAGAAGTTGACTCAAATATATGCGGTAAACTTGGAAAATATTATAATTATTTTCCGTCTACTTTAGAGAAAGTAGACGCATATTATTTGGGACGAGTAACTAATATATCATATTATGATATTGATGTGAATAACAATTATTTAAAATCTATAGATGGAGTAATATATTCAAAAGATGGAAAACATCTAATAGCATTTCCTCCATGTGGTAAGAGTGATTTTAAGGTGGCGGATGATACAGTTTATATAGATAATTACGCATTTGCGTATTCTTATGTTAGAAATGTGGAATGCCCAAATACAATTGTGAAAATAGGAGAGGAAGCATTTGTACAAGGGAGTATAAAGAAAATACATTTAGGAAATAAATTAGAAGAGATTGGATATGGAGCGTTTTGGGATTGTACTGCACTAGATTCAATGGAATTACCAAGGACATTGAAAGTAATTGGAGGGACGGCATTTTACAGTTGCACAGACTTAACAAGTATAACATTACCAGAGAATTTAGAGGAAATAGGCTACCATGCATTTTGCAATTGCAAAAATCTAAGTACATTAGTAATAAATAGTAATATATATTTGGATGATGGAATATTTGAGTCATGTTCAAAATTGAATGATTTTAGCGTAGGGGATAAGTGCAATAAATATAGCGTTAGGGATGGAATATTAATACAAGATGATGATAGGTTATATTTATATCCAAGTGATAAAGAAGGTGATTACACTGTTCCTTTATTTGTGAACAGCATAAGCGATGGTGCTTTTTATAATAGTCAAAAGTTAACTAAGCTATATATTCCATCAAATTATGAGGGAAATGTTCCTATAATACAATCACCAATGATTGATGAAATTATCGTTGATGCGGGAAATAAATATTATTATTCAAAAGATGGAGTATTATTTGAGATTGTTTATGGCGAAACAAAATTATTGCAGTATCCAATAGCAAATAAGAGAACTGAATATACAATACCGTCTGATGTAGATGAAATAGAATATTATGCTTTTTGTTCGTTTAATGATGCAATACGTCAATTAAAAACGCTTGTCATTCCTACGGGAATATATGTTCCTGATTGCTTAATTTTTGACACAATTGCAGAAACGAGATGGTGGCATTGGGAAGGGGCTGTAGAACAACCATACCTTACAATAAAAGGCTATGATGGTTCCAGTGCACATGACTATTATTTAAAAAATGGTGAAGATGAAAACTTAAAGTGGGAAAGTTTGGGAAAAGAAGACACACAGATAGACAACGACAAAGATGACAAAGACGAAAATAAATTTATGCTTAATTATGATGCCAATAGTTTTACACATTCTTCAAATAGTAATAAATATTTAACAGCTGGATTTAAGGGAGTAAAAGACTATAAGTTAGATGAATCATATTTCAATAAACTGATAAAATATAGTACAAAGGGAGAGAAAAATAGAATTAAACAAAGCATGAATTCTTCGTGGGGAGGTTCCTGCTATGGAATTGCTACAACCATGGGGATGGTATATAAAAATATGATAAATATATCGGAAATTAATAGTAATTCAGCAAATTGTTATTATAAGTTACCATATCCTTATAAAGATAAAAAGTTATTGAATACCATTCAGTATTTTCAATTATCTCAATCTTTAGAATATGGAGGGTCGTATGCAGCCAGTAAATCTTTTACCACGAGAGGGAAGAATGATGAAGCGGATAGTTTGAGTGAATTTTTGAAAGCTGTTGTAAAAACAGTAAAAGAAGAAGGAGTATCATTATTCACATTCGCAACAAAAGAGTCAGGACATGCAGTGTTAATGATTAATTGTGAAGAAACAGATGAAGGCTATAGGATTAAAATGTATGATGAAAATACATATAATGATAATCATAAACCAGGTTATTATAGTTATTTTGATATTTCATCCGATTATAAATCTTTTTCTTGGAAAGATGAAGGGTTGACAAATGAGAATTATATGCAAATGCAAATTATTGATTGGAATTTGATGAAACAATTAAATGGTAATGGTTCTTCGTCTGGAAAAAAGGGAAAAGGGCATAGTTTTGTTACAGTTGGTTTAGATGATTCATTTACAATTAGAAATAATGAAAATGAATATTTAACATGGGATGGAAATTCTTTTTCGGGAAATTTAGAGATATTATCTGAGAATTATGAATATAAAAATATTTCGGAAAGTAATTCTGAGGCAATGGTTAATTTAGAGGTTGAAAATAGTGAGTACTTTACATTTTGTGACATAACAGGAGAACTTAATGCAAGTATTGAAGGTGATGACAAGTATCAATCAATAGAAGCTTCTAATGTATCTTTAGTTAAAATGAATTTGAATGAAGGTGTTATTATTGATAGTAATAATGCAGAGTACCAGTTTAAAACTTTTATAACAACAGATGAAAAAGTGTCAGAAAATGAAAATAATCTTATATCTGTATCTGCGAAAACAAAAGGGAAAACGACTTTATCTGTTAATAATACAAATGTAGATGTAACAAATGAAAATGGTATGGACGATATATATACATCTAATTATGTAGGTGTGAAAACAGCAACGAAGACATATAATACTTCAAGTAAATATATTTCTGTTGATAATATATATAAAAATCATACGCATCAATATGTTCTTACAAATTCAAAACAAGCTACATATGCAGAAAACGGATTAAAAACGTATATATGTGATATATGTGGAAATATAAAAACTGAAAATATTGCTAAATTGATGAAAAAGAATAATAAGCCTGCTAAATCTTCTATTAAGAAAATTAAGAAAAAAAAACACGGCTTAATAGTGACGTGGAAAAAAGTTAAGGGAATAAAAGGGTATGAATTACAATATTCGCTCAAGAAAAATTTTAAAGGCGCAAAAACAAAGACAATAAAAAAAGTATCAACTACTACTGTTGCTATAAAAAAACTTAAACGTAAGAAAAAGTATTATGTAAGAATTAGAACATATATCGTTTCCAATAGAAAGAAGATATATTCTGATTGGTCTAAGTTTAAAGTAAAAAAAACCAAATAGTAATAGTTTATTCGGATATAAGAAACTCCAAAATACTACAGGGATATTCTTGTATAGTGGAAATATTCTTTTAATGGAATTTTTATGATCTGAAAAGTTGCTTTTAAAAATCAAAATTTATTGTAGTTTTATGCTAACTTCCAGTTTATAGCGTAAATATACACAATCTTGACAAATAAAGATAACACGTTTATTATCGTAATTAAATTGATTTAGAGCTTGTCTCGGCATAAATGAAGACTATAGATTTTACTGTTTCTGAACACAACAGTGCGTCTATAGTCTTTTTTGTTTTTGTGGCAAAATGCAAATATAAGAATTGCCTTGATAAAACAGAAAGTGTGGTTGTAGCAATGAAGGAATTAAATCAGAAAGAGGGACTGTAGCAATGAGCAGATTAGAATGGACAAAGAAAATAATTATAATAATGGTTGGTTCAGTAGTGGCAGCATATGGTATCACCCTTGCCCTATATGCCGGGTTTGGTGGTGCGACTCTTGCAGTTTTGTGGCAGGGAATTTCTAAAACTTTTCATGTAAGTATAGGGATGGCATCAATGATAGTTGCGATAGTTATGATTGCATTTGCATTTTTTTATGACAGATTTCAGATACATATTGGTACTGTTTTATATCAGATTGTATATAGCTTTTGCGTGGATTTATTTGCAAATATGCATGTATATAGTACGCATTTGTGGATAAATGCACTTATCATGGTAATGGGAGTAATCTTTTTTGCAGTGGGAACGGGAGTTTATGCGGCAGCATCTTTAGGACGTGGTTCGTATGAGGCATTAACATTTTCGCTGGCAGATAAGAATGGCTGGCAGGTAAAAGTTGTGCGAATGATACTTGATGTTGCAATGGTTGTTATAGGCATTGCTCTTGGTGGAAAGTTTGGTTTATGTACTATTTTTACAATCATTATATCAGGACCGGTTATTCAGTTTACAGCATCAAAAACAAAAAAAGTATTGAACATCTAAATGGAGAGGATGTGTATAATAAAAGAATAAATCGGAATTTGTAGATGCAAGATAACCAAGAGTATATAATTGACAAGCAATGAATCATTTGCTATTATTGAGCCGTATATAAATAAGACAGTTCGTTTGTACCATCCTGTCTCTAAATAAAACCAGGACTATTATTTTATAATTCATAATTGGAATTTTTTAGAAAAGTAATCTATTAAGACACGGGTACAGATGTATCCGTGTCTTTTTATGTAATAAGAAATTCCTTCAGAATTTCGTATTACATAAAAAACGTTCCACTATGGATGCACACTTGCACGAAAGGAAAAATGTTGCTAAAGCAACACGTGCTCGGTGCGTAGAATATCGCAAGCGACATTCTTGATTATACAATTACAATACAAGCAAATGGAGAAAAGTTTTATGTATATTTTAAAAACGGAGGCTAGTTTTGACTCAGCGCATTTTCTTGCAGGATACAACGGAAAATGTAGCAATCTTCATGGACATAGATGGAAGATTGTTCTTGAAGTTCAAGCTGAGGAACTAAAGGACGACATTCAACATAAGGGGATGTACGTAGATTTTGGAGAATTGAAAAAAGATTTAAGAAACCTTGCAGACTCAATGGATCATGCCTTAATTATAGAAAAGAATTCATTGAAGCAGACTACTTTGGAAGCTTTAAAAAGCGAGAATTTCAGGATTATTGAACTTGATTTTCGTCCGACAGCAGAGAATATGGCAAAGTATTTTTATGAGAAAATAAGAATACTTGGATACAATATGAAAGCTGTAACGGTATATGAAACTCCTGTCAATAGTGCAACTTATATGGAATAATTATAAATAATTTTCTAATCTGAAAGGAGTTATATATGAGTAAATATGAAGTAGTTGAAAAATTTGTAAGTATCAATGGTGAAGGAACTAAAGCCGGACAACTTGCAGTTTTTATACGTTTTAAAGGTTGTAATCTTAATTGTAAATATTGTGATACCAAATGGGCTAATGAGCAAGAAGCACTTTCTCAAACAATGACGGAAGAAGAAATACTTGATTATGTTTTATCAACGGGAGTTAAAAATGTCACTCTTACAGGTGGAGAACCATTGTTAAGAAATGACATTGAAAAAGTTATTACAGTTCTTGCAGAAAACAATCTGAATGTTGAAATAGAGACTAACGGTAGCATTTATCTTGACAAAATCCGTAAGCTTAACAAAGAAAATGTAACTTTTACAATGGACTATAAGCTTTCCTGTAGTGGAATGGAACAGTCCATGAATCTGAAAAATTTTGAAGTTTTAAATAAAAATGATACTGTTAAATTTGTAGTAGGAAACCGAGAGGATCTTATAAAGACAAAACAGATTATAGAAAAATATAATCTGTATGGAAAATGTAATCTTTATATAAGTCCGGTATTTGGGTTGATAGAGCTTGAGGAAATAGTTGATTTTATGAAAGAGAATTTAATGAATGATGTTAATATGCAGATTCAGTTACATAAAATAATATGGTCACCAGATAAAAAAGGAGTCTAATATGGAAAAACATAAGAAAATAGATACTAAAGCAATTGAATATCATATAGCTGGTATTCTTAAAGCTCTGGGTGATAATCCTGAACGAGAGGGATTAAAAGACACACCTAAAAGAGTTGCAAAAATGTACGAAGAAGTTTTTGAAGGAATGAATTATACAAATGAAGAAATTGCAGATATGTTTAACAAAACATTTGCACTTGATAGACTGGAAGAAGCGTCCGAAAATGTAGAATGTAAAAGTCAAAATGGAACTTCTGACATGGTAGTAGTAAAAGACATAGAACTTTTCAGTTATTGTGAGCATCATCTTGCACTTATGTATGATATGAAGGTAACAGTTGCTTATATTCCAAAGGGAAGAGTGATAGGTCTTAGTAAGATAGCAAGAATAGCAGATATGGTATCAAAAAGATTGCAGCTTCAGGAAAGAATAGGAAGCGATATTGCAGATATTATGCAGATGGTTACTGGAGCAGAAGATATAGCAGTACTTATTGAAGGATGTCATAGTTGCATGACTGCGAGAGGAATTAAAAAAACTAACACAAAAACATACACACAAACATTAAGAGGGAGATTTAATAATGAAAGCAATGGTTTTATTCAGTGGTGGAATAGATAGTACAACATGCCTTGGTATGGCAGTAGAAAAATATGGTTTAGAAAATGTTATTGCATTATCAATAGCATATGGTCAGAAACATACAAAAGAGATAGAAGCATCAGATAAAATTGTAAAATATTATAATGTAGAACATATTTATCTTGACCTTGCAAAAATATTTCAATATAGCGATTGTTCACTATTATCACATTCTGATAAGGAAATACCTAAAGAATCATATAATGACCAGATTAAGAGTACAAATGGTTCACCTGTGTCAACGTATGTTCCATTTAGAAATGGATTATTCTTATCAAGTGCTGCAAGTATAGCAATTTCAAAAGGCTGTAGTGTAATATATTATGGTGCGCATGCAGATGATGCAGCTGGAAGTGCATATCCTGACTGTAGCAGTGATTTTAACAATGCAATAAATGAAGCAATATATCTTGGAAGTGGAAAGCAGATTAAGGTTGTAGCACCATTTATCAATGCAACTAAAGATCAGATTGTAAAAAAAGGGCTTGAGATAAATGTACCATATAAATACACATGGAGCTGCTATGAAGGTGGAGAAAAACCTTGTGGTAAATGTGGAACATGTATAGACAGAGCTAAAGCGTTTGAGTTAAACGGAATTAAAGATCCGGCAATGGAATAAAAGGGAGAAGAATTATGACAGGAAGAAGCAAAGAAGAAACAGCAGATATAACATTATTAGGTAATCAGAAAACACAGTATCCATGTGATTATGCACCGGAGATGTTGGAGACTTTTGAGAATAAACATCAGGGAAATGATTATTTTGTAAAATTTAATTGCCCTGAATTCACAAGTTTGTGTCCCATAACAGGTCAACCGGATTTTGCCACTGTTACAATATCATATGTACCCAACATTAAAATGGTGGAGAGTAAATCATTAAAACTATATTTATTTAGTTTCCGAAATCATGGTGATTTTCATGAAGATTGTATGAATATAATTATGAAAGATTTGATAAAACTTATGGATCCAAAATACATTGAGGTATGGGGGAAATTTACTCCTAGAGGTGGAATATCAATAGACCCTTACTGTAATTATGGAAAGCCTGGAACAAAATGGGAAGAAATTGCATTTAATAGAATGGCAAATCATGATATGTATCCGGAAAAGGTTGATAATAGATAGGAACAAAGATACTGGATTTATTGGGATAAGGTTCAAAGAGTAGATAACCTGAAACATGGTTATCTATTTTTAATTGTCTCGATTTTCTTTACCATTAAAGTTATAATGTTTAGAAAGATTTTAGGAGAGCAAGTCATGAGTGAGTGAAATACAGTATTATATGATAATGAACAGTTTATTGAAAGAGATTTGTAATTAATATTTGAAAATATATGGAGAAAGTCAATTTTGGATAAAGAAAGAAGAAAAAAGAAAGTAGCATTTATATGTGTTCATAATTCCTGTAGAAGTCAAATCGCAGAGGCACTGGGAAAATACCTGGCTTCTGATGTTTTTGAAAGTTATTCTGCAGGTACTCAAACAAAGCCACAGATTAATCAGGACGCAGTGAGAATTATGAAAAAAATGCATGGAATCGATATGGAAAAAAATCAATATTCTAAACTTATTAGTGAGATTCCGAAACCTGATATAGCTATTTCAATGGGATGTAATGTAGGTTGTCCTTTTATAGGAAGAAGTTTTGATGATAATTGGGGGCTTGATGATCCAACGGGAAAAAGTGATGAGGAATTTGAAATAGTTATTAAGGAGATAGAACGAAAAATAATCGAACTTAAGGAGAGCATAGACCAGTTATAAATTTCGTTGTGCAGGAAAGTAAATGAAGATATATGAGACGGAAAATAGAACAGAAAAGAAAAGATAACAGACCAGCTATTAATAGTTTGGGAACAGTCTGTTAGGGCTACACATCTATTTCTTTCCGATAAAGAAGTAGAGCAGATTAAAAAGTATGTGCCACAGGCATTAAACAGCGTCGAACATTTAATAATTGCAGAAAATGAGCAAAAAGAACCGATTTAGATGAAGAGGGAAATCCGTATCCGCTTTTGTATATGAAAATGCAAAATTATTGCTGTAAAATAGTGGTTTATCAACATTTACAATAACATTATGCAAAGTATTTAAGCTACAATAATTGAACGATTTGTAATTTAACTTATGAGAAATTAGAAAAGGTAATTTAGTATGACAAAAGAACAATGGTATAAGCAGTTATTTGAACGTCTAGGCAAATCAAAATTTCGCAGTAGTTTTTACCTAAAACAAAAGGACATAGACTACATCAACGAAAAAGGATTAGAAACAATCAGGAAGCATGCTGAGGATTTTATTGCTAAAAGAGAAGCACCGGCGCATATACCAAATGACGGAAAGCAAACTCCAATGAAAGGGCACCCGGTATTTATTGCACAGCATGCAACGGCAACATGTTGCAGGGAGTGCATTCGCAAGTGGCATAAAATAAAACCGGGAGTAGAATTAAGTCAGGTACAGCAGGACTATCTGGTGGATGTGATTATGACGTGGATAAAAAGAAATATGTAAAAAATAGAGTATAGTATACAGCAAAGTAAATAAATACTAAGCAGCAAAGAGCAGAATAGGATATATAGTAAATAATAGAAAATATTATGCACCAAAGGGCAGAATAGGATATACAGTAAAAGATAGAAAATATAATGCACCAAAGGATGGAAAATAATATATAAAGGACAGGTAATATTGTATGGTTAAAAAGATTATAAAAGGCAAACAGATTTTTGCAAGAAAAGCACAAAGTGCCACAGAGGCAGATAAACAAGTTGTAACAGATTTATTAGATACACTTAAGGCTAATAGAGAAACCTGCGTTGGTATGGCAGCTAATATGATAGGAGTTAATAAATCAATAATAGTTGTGGCAACAGGACCATTTCAATTTGCAATGATAAATCCTGTAATTACAAAGAAATCAGTAGAGTACAAAACGGAAGAAGGATGTCTTTCTTTGGAGGGTATACGACCTTGTATAAGATATGAAGAAATTGAAGTTGATTATTTAGATTCAAACTTTAATAAAAAACATGACAAGTATACAGGTTTTACAGCACAGATTATTCAACATGAAATCGACCACTGTAATGGAGTTGTTATTTAGATATTTTTTCAAAAGTACACCCTTTTTAGGCAAAAATAATCAAAAGGGATGTATTTTCCCAAGCATGAAATTGAAAAAATAAAGATGATTCTCCAAAAGTACACCCCTTTTAGCAAAAAACAAGCAAAAGGGATGTATTTTCCCAAGCATGAAATTGAAAAAACAAAGATGATTCTCCAAAAGTACACCCCTTTTAGCAAAAAACAAGCAAAAGGGATGTATTTTCCCAAGCATGAAATTGAAAAAACAAAGATGATTCTCCAAAAGTACACCCCTTTT